>Ga0335085_10000204_pt1 | contig 185602 bp, 146 predicted proteins | sample Lox_Sample_45_FD_206712 | JGI IMG/M metagenome (GOLD analysis project Ga0335085, IMG submission 206712) | Soil microbial communities from Loxahatchee National Wildlife Refuge, Florida, United States - Lox_Sample_4.5 | ecosystem: Environmental > Terrestrial > Soil > Wetlands | place: USA... | reverse complement strand
GCGCTGCCAGAGTTTGCTGTCGCACTCGTGTTTTCCCTCCGACTTACACCTTATCCGCGCGGCCTGTGGATCGGCGAGTATTTCAGAGGTTCCCTAGGTGTCCGAGATCGTCGTGATGGTCGGCCCCGAGTTCCCGAGTGGTCCGACCTGCAGCGTTTTGAATATCACAGCGTGATTTTCCTCTTGACTGCCCTCACTAGTGCGATATACTGCCGCCCTTCCCTTGCCGGCTTCGTCATCTGGATACGGTTTTCTCTGCGCCTGATTCAAAAGGCAGCAGGATATTGTTTCACCCAGGGTTTCCGGCTCCCTGTCTGCACGCTTTGCCAACGTTTTGTGTGTACTCGGTTGGCAGCGTGCTAAGACCATTCAGGTCTGTGAGCGGCCTTTTTTCGCCCGCTGGTTTCCCCGCAAGTAGTGTCGTTCTCGATTCAGTAGAAAGCGACAAGTGCCGAATGGCCGATCTAGTCCTTTTCCCGAACTGTGACATCCACGTCGCGCTCCACGGCACGCCCCCCTTTCGCCTTCGGGTTGCGTCGCGCGATCTAGTTCACCCCGCCAACATGCAGTACAAGCTGGATGATGTGACATCGACGTGCACCTTCGATTTGTTTGCCCCCTACAATCCTCCCGGCCCGGTCGGCAACCGCCTGGAACAATTCGTGAACATCGATGCCACGGGACTGGTCACCCCGATCAAAGTTGGAATCAACCTTCTGCAAGTGCGATTGGGGAACGCCTACATTGTCGCGAGGATTCAGGTCCACGATACGATTCAGGACTGGTGGTATGGGAACGCTTCTATCACGACCGCCAAAGACGCTGCTTTCGCTCACGCGCAGCCGTCGATTTACGCGCTTTTCAGCGATGACCCAAGCAAAACCGATCTCGTCGGGGACATCACTGGTCACGGCTATGTGCCGTTGACCCCGAGCGACCCAACATTCTTTACCGTCAACGCCGACGGCCGGCTCCAGGGACTCAAGGAGGGTGTTGACCAGACTCTCTCCGGGACCTTTCTGGGGAAGACAAAAACGCTCAAGGTGAAGATCGTTGACTACGGAAAAGCGAGGACGACCTTGCAGTACGTGCAGATTCCGGACGTCAACCATCTCGACACCATGCATAACATGCTGTTCCTCGGCGAGGGATTCCGCGAGGGCCAGGCTGATCGTGACCTGTTCGACAAGATCGTGACCAAGGTAGTCGACGAGCTACTGACCAAACCCCGGCATGCTCCTTACAACCTCCTCCAGGGCAGTTTCAACGTGTGGAAAGCCTACGAGCCTTCGACGCAGCACTGTGTCACATGCGGCTACCGCGTCAATGACGTTGAAGTGGGCTCATTGGTGAAAGGTAATTTCATCCCCTATCCAAATTCTGTCTCGAAAGACAAGAACGTCTACGCCGTCGACGAATTGGTGCGCCTTGTTGGACTCCCATTACGAGGAGAGTCTCGCTCCACAGCCGATCTTAAGACTCTGTGGGCCTCACAGTCGCTGCAAAGACTTGATCCCTCCACGAACTCCTGGGTGAATAACTTCGATCCAGGCAGGGTGGACGACGACGTTGTGGCTGCCTGGAAAGCCCAGACTTCCGTCGGAATCCTCGAAGCCAGAGACACCTTCTTCGGTCTGTATCTGGGAGCTCGGCCTGGGGATCGCTTGTCGAGTGCCAGCAATCCGGTCTTACCTCCGGCGCATGACAATCCGGGCGACGCCAATCTAGCTCCCTTTGTTCATCGCATGTATGAGTGGTTTGATACCGGGGCGGCAAGAGTCATGGTTCCAGATCCGCGACGCCATCCACCCGAACTGCAGGCAGGTAATGTAGAGAACCTTGGCAATTCGATGTGGGCCTACATCAAGAATCTGAAGAGTCCGTTCGCGCCCGATCCCAACGTGGGCGAGCAATGGGTACCGGATCCAGCGGGGGCGGTGTTCAAACGGAGCCGTGGACTCATCGCTCTCATTACGAACGACGCCATGGACGGCGGGGCCAACATCAATCGGCTGACCATTACCACCACGACTCTCAATAGTCGGACGATTGTGGCTTTCGAATACGCGGGGAGCGGTACGGAAAAGATCATGCGCCGAACCCCTCCCGACTCCACCGATGAAAGCACGGACGAGATCATCAACACCGTGGCCCATGAATTCGGACATTCCTTCCATCTGGATGACGAGTACGAGGAGTTTGTCGGTGATCAGCCGAACGGGCCGGGTGGGGTCTATGACAACCGGTGCGTTCTGAGCGAAGTCAATCTCGATGCTGGCTTTCTGGTGGATCGGAACATTGATCCCGATAAGGTGAAATGGTTCGACCTACCCAGAATCGAGCTCTCCGATACTCTGGTTCGAGATTCAGAGGACGACGGCGGCAGCCTGCTGGTCATGCTCGACAAGCGGTTCATTCCTCGCTGGGTCGAGGCCAAGGCGCAGAACAAGAAGGCTTACTTACGTAAACTCGAGCCTGCTCCCGATGGTCAGCAGCTGCCGTTCCCCGTAGGTGACTCCCACTACCTCGTGAACCTTGACATCGAAAAGGTGAATGTAGCCGACGGTACGATCTTGCTGGGCGGTGGCGAACTGCCTCCCTCTCCCATTCCCGTTTTCCCGGCGGGTTCCTTGCTTTTCCTCCCGAAACGGGACGCCTCGGACAATCTGGTCTTTATCGTTGAAAAGAAGGTCATCGATGCTCTCAAGTCCACCCATCTTCCGCTGAACAAAGACACCGATACACAGCATCTCAACCGCGATGCCGACGATCCCGTGGACATCCCCAACTTCAAACCGCCCTGCAAGTCCTACAAACTCGTCGGTTTGTACGAGGGCGCCGGCAGGTGGACCGGCATGATGTACCGCCCCGCAGGACAGTGCAAGATGAGAGATGAGGCTGACGGGGAATTCTGTCACCTCTGCAAGTATCTGATCGTCAACCGCGTGGATCCGGGCAATCACGCGCTCATGGACAAGAAGTACTATCCGACGGCGAAGAAGAATGGCTAATACCGACACATTTGGCACTATTCTCGCCGAGATCGGCAAGGGCCTGCTGCCCTTGCGCGATGCTGTTTCTTCGCCTGACAGCTTCGTCTTTTTCATGCAGAAGCTGGGCTGGCAGGCCACTGCTATTCCCCAGCCACTGCAGGACCTGGGAACTGGCGTCGATCAATTGTTTTCCCAACTACAGAAACTTCTCGGGAATGGCCTCGCTTTCGACGGATCCGTCAGTCTCGATTCAGATTCGGCTGTAGTCTCCATCGACCCGAACGACATCATGGCCGTTGCTCATGCGGTCGGGCGGGTCATCGATGGCATTCACGCTCTGGTTTCCGCCCCCGACGCCGCATTTCCTGCGTCATGGATTGCGGACAATTTCAAGAACAAGTTTCCTCAACAGCTGATTGACTTTCTCATCATCAACTACCTGACGAAGTATCAGTCCTCCTTGGGGTTCGCGTTTCGCGCGCTCGGCGTGGTTAAGACCCGCTACACGGCTCCGGCAGGAAATCGGCTTCCCTATGTCGATTACTCCCTCGACTTTTCGGACTTGCCCAAAGTCTTCGCAGATCCGAGCACAGTGTTGCAGAACGCTTTCGCCTGGGGCGCCGATGATTTCGATTTCTCAGCCTTCGCTTCTCAGGTCGACAACCTTCTCTGGCATCTCGGCGTGGACACCTCCGTCCCCGAGCTTCCCCGGCAGATCGCTGCGACGCTCGAAGGCAACGTCGCCATCGAAGGTAATCCCATCCGAAAGACCCTGAAGGCCGTCTTTTTCGAACGCGCCCGCAACTCGGGGAGAATGAGCGCCGACGTCCGTCTTCTCTATTTGCCCAAAGATGCCGCCAAGAAGCCCGGCTTCGCCATCATGCCTGCCTTCAACGGCCTGCTGGATGTCAGCATGCAGTTGAGCCCGGACCTCAACGTAACTCTCCATAGCGACATGGATCTGCAAGGCGGGGTGGGCCTGCTCGTCCGTCCCGGCGGCGGAATTGAAATGATCCTTGGGTTCAACAGCGGCGCTGGCACTCATGCGACTGGCTCGCTTAAAGTCGAGATCGAACGCTCGCAAGTTGACAACTCACCGATCCTACTGCTCGGCTCTCCGGACGCCACTCGCCTGCAATACGGCAAGCTCGGTGGCTTGGCCGGCATTCGCCTCGACGCCAACCAGTCGCCCGATGTTTTTGCCGAAGCGGACTTGAAAGGCCTCGAATTCGTTTTCAAGCCGGCCGAGGCCGACGGATTCATTCAAAAGATCCTGCCCGACAGCGCCACCATGGGCTTCGACTTGACGGCCGGCATTTCCCATCAGCAAGGTTTCTATTTTCGCGGCACCTCGCATCTGGAAATCTCGGTTCCTGCGCACATCCAACTTGGCCCGATCGACGTGCAATCGCTGACGATTGCGGCCAATCCCAGGGATGGTGCCATTCCCATCGATCTGGGCGCCACTTTCACCGCCGATCTCGGGCCGCTAGCGGCGACCGTGCAAAACATCGGCCTCACCGCGGCATTCTCCTTCCCCGCGCACGGCGGAAACCTCGGGCTGCTCGATCTGTCGCTGCGCTTCAAACCTCCGACCGGCGTGGGTCTCGAAGTCGATGCCGGTGTGGTCAAGGGGGGAGGCTTTCTCTCTATCGATACCGAGCACGGCGAGTACGCGGGCGCACTAGAACTCGTGTTCGCCGACTTTCTATCGCTCCACGCCATTGGCCTGATCACCACCAAGATGCCTGATGGCACAAGCGGTTTCTCGCTGCTTATCATTATCACCGCCGACTTTGGCGCAGGCATTCAGCTGGGCTTTGGATTTACGCTGCTCGCAGTTGGCGGCCTGCTCGGACTCAACCGCGCCATGCTGTTCCAGCCGCTCTTGGACGGCATTCGCACCGATGCCATTGAAAGCATCATGTTCCCGCATGATGTCGTCGTCAACGCCACGCGCATTTTGAGCGACCTGCGCGCTATTTTCCCGCCGCAGGAGGGCATCTTTCTCATTGGTCCGATGGCTAAGCTGGGTTGGGGTGAGCCGACGCTTATCAGCCTTGCGCTCGGCGTCATCATCGAGATCCCTCCCGGCGATGTGGCCATCCTCGGGGTTCTCAAACTCGCCCTGCCGGCCGACGACATCGGTGTCCTCGTCCTTCAGGTCAACTTCGCGGGCGTTCTCGAGTTCGATAAACAGAGACTGTATTTCTTCGCCTCCCTATTCGACTCCCACATCCTTTTCATCACCATTGAAGGAGAGATGGGCGTGCTCATGGCCTACGGGCCAGACGCGAATTTCGTCATCTCGGTCGGAGGATTCCATCCTAAATTCAACCCACCACCCCTTCCCTTTCCCATTCCCCACCGCATCGAAGTGGACATCATTAACGAGTCCTATGCGCGCATCCGCTGCGACGGGTATTTCGCGGTTACCACCAACACCGTCCAGTTCGGATCGCATTCCGAGTACTTCTTCGGTTTCGACGCACTCAGCGTACAGGGACACTCCGGATTCGACGCCCTCATCCAGTTCTCGCCCTTCCATTTCACCGTCGAAATCTCGACTTCGTTCTCAGTGGATGTGTTTGGCCTCGGAGTGTACGGAATTGATGTCGATTTGACTCTGGAAGGACCGACTCCCTGGCACGCTCATGCACGGCGTCGCTTTCCTTCTTTTTCTTTTCCGTGGATATCGGAATCGACTTCACTTGGGGCGACAGTCGCAATACAACTCTGCCGCCGGTTGCGGTCATGCCGATCGCGTCTGCGGAATTTCAGAAAACCAGCAACTGGCGGGCGATCCTGCCGGCTGGATCGAACCTGCTGGTCTCCCTGCGAAAACTCGATGAGAGCGAGTCCCTGATGGTGCTCCACCCGGTCGGCGCGCTGAATGTGAGCCAGCGCGCGGTCCCGCTCGATCTCACGCTCGACAAGTTCGGCAACCAGCAGCCGAACGATGCCAATCGGTTTTCGATCGATGTCGCCAGTGGCGGCCTGGCGAAAGTCCAGACCCTGCAGGAACAATTCGCTCCCGCCCAATTCAGGAACATGGACGACGCGTCCAAGCTGTCGCAGCCCGCTTATGTCCCCATGGACAGCGGAATCTCGCTAGCCTCGAGCGGACATGTCTATGCCTCGGGCACCGCGATTACTCGCAACGTAAGGTACGACCTGACTGTCATCGATACGAAATTCCGCCGCACTTTCCGGAGATTCTTCAATTACACGGGATCGCTTTTCTTCCACCTGCTCGCGGGGGCCAGCGTCGCGCGTTCCGGCTTGTCGACTTTCCGCAAGAATCAGACTCAGCCTTATTCGGACAAGGTAAAAGTCGGGCCTGCAACCTACACGGTTGCCACGCAAGCGGATAACCGCGCCCACTCTCCTGGGGCCATCGGTTTCACCAGTCAGGCAGCGGCACAAGACTATCTCACACGCCAGGTCGCGATCGATCCTTCATTGGCCGGGACTCTCCATGTGCTTTCCCAATTCGAGGTGGCGTCATGAAGACCATCGCGACCTACTCATTCCTCCCGTGGCTGCGTCAGGGCGTGGCGAACACGATCGCGTCGGCTGATGGCGATCCGGCCGTGAAAACCCGTGCCACGATTGATGTCTCGCTCCAACTCTCAGGAGACCCGGTCGCGAGCGGCAACCCGGAACTTCTGCAGCCCATCTCGCAGCAGGTGCAGCTCTATTCGCCCGGAGACATCATCGGCATCGATTCCCGCGCCATTGTGCGGCTGGAACCGCGTAACTGGGTCACGAACTTCGAATCGAACTATCTGCCCGGCATCGACTTTTACGACGAGGATTTCGCCTGGAGATACACTCCCGCAGCCCCCGATGGCAGTCGTCTCCATCTCCGTCCCTGGATCGCTCTCATCGTCCTGACAGAAAAAGAGTTTACGGACGGCAAAATGACTGCCGACCGCCCTCTTCCTTTTATTACCGTCCCGGACGCCACCGTCTTTCCCCCGGCCGACCAGTTGTGGGCGTGGTCTCACGTGCATTTCAACCAGAGCCTCGGCGCAAATCCAAGTGAACTCATCTCGCCGGACATGGGCGCGGTGCTGCCTCGCGTGCAGTCAATCCTTGGCCAAAATCCTGATTTTGCTTACTCTCGAATCCTCTGTCCGCGCCGTCTCGACGACAACACCGGTTACCACGCCTTTCTCGTTCCTGTGTTTGAAACCGGACGACTCGCTGGGCTCGGCCTGAAGCCCGACACCGCACCGAACGCGACCTTCTCGGGATGGGGCACTTATGGCGGCAAGCCTGAGCCGTCCAATTATCCGTTCTACTATCGCTGGTATTTCAGCACCGGAGATCACGGTGATTTCGAATATCTCGTATCTCTGCTCAAGCCACAGCCGGTGGATAAGCGTGTCGGCACTCGCGACATGGATGTGCTGGATCCCGGGTCAAACATTCCCGGTATCACCGATCCGGATCTCGGCGGGATTCTTAAACTCGGTGGTGCCTTGCGAGTGCCGGATGCCGATCTCAACGATGCAGACCGCGCAGAACGCAAGAAGTACGAAGATTGGGATCAACCCTACCCGCACAAGTTCCAGGTCGCACTCGCCAAGTTCATCAACTTGCAGGATGACTACTCGAATCAGACTGCCGCGGCCGCCAACACAGCGTCAGGTATTGGGCCTGGCATCGACGACGATCCCGACCCCATCATCACGTCCCCGCTCTACGGTCGCTGGCACGCGCTGACGCAGCGACTTCTTTTCAAGCCAGACGGAACTGCTGTTGATAACACAGCGAACTGGGTTCATCGCTTAAATCTTGATCCAGGATTCCGCGTTCCTGCCGCGTTTGGCACCGACGTCGTTGAAAGCAACGCTGAAGAGTACATGAACGACGCATGGGAACAGATTGGCGACGTGCTCGCCGCCAACGCGCGGATCCGGCGCCTGATTCTTGCTAAAGAAATCTCCTGGCGCTGGCACGCGCAATCTCTGCTCCCGCTCTCCACTTTCAACGCGGAGCGCGCTTTGATGTGGACAGCGCCCGTTTCCCGCCGCGTCCTGATGGGGACCACTACCGTACCTGCGCTCGCTCGCACCAGCCTTGTTCCTCCGGTTTACACCTCGGCCATCATGCGGCGGGTGATTCGGCCCGGCGCGCGTTTGATGTCCTCTCTTCCCTTTACTCCCGAGATCACACGCCAGAACCTGCTGACCCGCGTCAATCAAGGCGACGTAAGTCCTGCCCCTCCGAGAGAAGTTTCGCCCGAGGTGCCGACCGTCGATGAGATTGCGCAGGCGTCTGAGCCCACAGGAGTGCCGCAGGGGATTCTCGATCTGCTCGCAAAATATCCCTGGCTGCCGTACGCAATACTTGTGATCGCTCTCGTAGTCGCGGTGGTGCTCTTCGTTCTCGTTCCCGGCAGTCTTGCCGTGTCACTGGCAATCGCCGCAGTTGGCGTCGGACTATTTTTCCTGCTCAAAAAGTGGGAATACGCGGACGCTCCTTCGCTCGGTATCCTGCCGGCCAACCAAACCCCGGAGTACGTCACCAAGCTCCCGAAGAATCCAACTTTCGTGCTCAGCGACCCCAGCTCCGCTGTGCATTCCTCTCCCGGTGCGAGCGACAGTCCCACCAGCCTGCGATTCAAGACCGCGTTGCGAGACTCCTATTCGCTTCTTACCACGACTCGCCCAGTATCCGTGCAACCAGAACCTGTCGCTCTTAATTTCAAGTCTCTGACCTCCACAATGATGACGGCAGTCGATCCTCAGCTCACCATTCCACGTCGCGGGCTGGCGCTGATCAACATCCCGGATTGGATACGCATATTGATCGGCGACGATTTCGGCGAAGTCATGGCTTACCCCAAGATCGACCTCCCGATGTATGAGCCGCTCAAAGGGATCTCTGCCGAATTGTTTCTCCCCAATATCAACCTCATTCCGCCGAACAGCATCACCTTGATTGAGACGAATCAGAAGTTCATCGAAGCTTACATGGTGGGACTGAACCATGAGTTCGCGCGCAAACTGTTGTGGCGCGAATACCCCACCGATCAACGCGGCAGCTATTTCCGCCAGTTCTGGGATGTTCGCGGATATTTCAACTTCGACAATCTTCCGCCTGACCAATTAAAGGAAAGACTCTACGATATTCCCGAACTCCACAAGTGGCTTCTGACCTCGCTGCTTGGGCAGCACAACAATCGTCAGCCCGCCGGTAAGACGGGCGAGCAGGCCGTGCTGGTCATCCGCGGCGAATTACTCAAGAAATATCCGACGGCGGTGATCTACGCTCACCACGCGCAGTGGGCGCGCAATCCCGACAACTCCATCGATCTAACGCAGCCCCGCAGCCTGCAGGATATCGACGACGCATTCGAGGAACATCCTCCGCAAAATGTCGTCCGCATGCCTTTGTATGAGGCCAAAGTCGATCCCGACATCTATTTTTTCGGTTTCGATCTGACGGTCGATGAAGCCAAGGGAGGATCGGGCAAGAATCCGAATGATGATCCTGGATGGTTCTTTGTGATCAAGCAGCGCCCGGGCGAACCGCGATTCGGACTGGAACTCACACGCCCGACTCTGCAAGCCGAGGTCTTCGATGAGGTGACCTGGGACGATGCCACAGCGGGAATCAAGCCCGGCCAATTTTTGCAGGCGGGCAGTCTCGGCGCGGTTACGCTCGTCAAGCCACCTGCGAACGAGGACAAGCAGGCCCAATGGCAGGACGACACGACAGTTGACACGGCGCTCGCGAGCGCGGCGCGCTGGGCTTACCTGCTGTTCCGCGCACCCGTAATGGTCGCGGTTCACGCCGACGAAATGTTGGGGAATGGATCCTGACATGCCCACCTTTAGCCAAAGTCAATCCGATCTCAGCAAGGCCCGCGCAGCGCTCGCCGCCGCCAAAGCTGCGGCAGCCCAGGCGAGAGAAGCCAAGAAGAAAGCCGCGGCGCGAGTCGATAAGTTCGCCCGCACGAGCAGCCTGCGCGATGGCGCCGCAAAAGAGGACCAGGCAAAGGCGAACGCCCAACTCAAGCAGGCCACGGCCGATCTGCAGGCCAAACAAGAAGCCTTCGCAACCGCTCAACGGGTTGCGGATCGCGCTCTTGCTGCATTCGAAGTATTTTCCGATCCGCGCAAGAACGTCAGCAGTTTCCCCGATTCCTTGCCCTTCCTCCTCATGCCGGTGCGCATTGAAACCCGCTTCGTGAAGAGCGGCGAAGTTCCCCAGCTTTGGGTTCGCATTTATCCCGACGACTGTTCGATTGATACTTTCGAAGACACTTTGTCCGCCGCAGAACTTGCTAATGCCAAACTCTTCTGGCAAGGCATCTGGCGGGCCGGCGGCATCGAGGGCGATGAGCGTGCGGCGTGGCGCAGTCTGGTCGGAGCGCACGGTTCCGGACGGGCCTCCTGGATCGTCGATCACTACACTCCCACAAATCTTCCCGCACCGAAGAAAGCCGCGGCAAGCGACGAAATTCTCGTCATACCGACCCAGACTCCTCTCGCTGGCGCGGAGGCGGCCGCCATCACCGTCTACTGGCAGAAAATGTGGCTCGCGGACGGCAATCGCACCAAATCCGACGCCGCGTCGGCTGCACTCAAAGGCGCCGTCGGAGCAGCCCGCGCGGCTCAGCTCGTGGCGGACTACGCGCCCTACAACCTCGACGACAAACCTCTCGCCCCGAACAAGCGATCCGATGTTGCGCTGTCCACGGCTTTCGTCGTGTTTCCGCCCGACCCAGCCACGCGGCAGTTTTCCTGGTCGCAGGCACCCGTCGTAAATCATCTCGCTGATCGCTTCATCGTCCTCGGCTACACGGGCTCTGCGCTCACGATGGAAGCGATCAGCGGGCCCGTCCAGCTTCCTCTCTACGTCGGACCCGATCCCAGCGGCGATCCTTCTACTACCATCCACTCTGAAGGCTCCGACCTTTTTGTGCCCGACGAACTCAAGTGGCTGGTTGACTTTGACGCTGCCGTGAACGCAGGCATGGGCCTCAAGATCAACATTTCTGCCGTGCAGGCCGAGAGTGGCTTCACCCGCATTCTCGTTCTTGGTTTGCAACTGAGCTCGTCCGATGCCGACGCGCAGTCTGCCTTGGAACAGATTCTTCAGCATCACCATAACGGCCGCAGCGGCCTTTCGCTCGTGCCGCAGGGAACTCCAACGCACAACACGGCCGGCAAGGGCACCGGCTACACGCAACTCGATAACGCCGACCAGAGTTTCGACGATCGCAAGAATGCCCCTCTTTTCAGCCTTACCACCGATCCGCTTGCCAAACGAGACGGTCAATGGATCGCCGAATTACTGGGCGTCGATCCCGCTATCTTCGAAACTGTGCACGGCAGCAACGGCGACGATCAGATGCAGGCGCGGGCGATGCAATGTGCGCTCTGGCCCGCAACCCTCGGCTACTGGATGGACAAGATGCTCACGCCGATCTTCGGCGATCAGACCGTGGACAACACACGCTGGTTCTTCACGAACTACGTCAGCGGACGCGGTCTGATTCCCGCCATCCGCATCGGCGGCCAGCCCTACGGCATCTTGCCCACAACCGCCTTCTCGCGAATTCAATGGCTGAACCAACGGCCAGGCCTCGCTCTTTTCTCCAGTCCTGGCGCGTTCCTCGCGCAGCTCTACGCCGTTCTTCGGAAGGTCGACGTAGACTGGACCGCCTTAAGCCAGAACGTATCAACCATCGGCAAGTCCGACTTCGGAACAACGCCCGACGCCCATCAGATTCTTCTCGACATTGTCGGCCTGCACCCAGCTTCCGCTGAATTCTATTCGCGCTATGCCGAAAGTCTCACCGAGCTTTACAACATCATCAATCTCTGGGGCCGAGGTCCAGAACTTTGGAAAGCATGGCTGGCACGCGATCTCAATGCCAATGCCGTACAGCTCCTCGCGAAATTCGGCTACAGCGGCCCAAAGCCGGACATTCTCAACCATGTCTTCATGAGCGACGCCGCTCCCATTCCAACCGTCATCGACGATCGCCTACTCTCCGAAACGGACCCGATTCGCGCCTATACCACCGACAACCGCAACTACATCCAGTGGCTGATTGACGCCGCCAAAACCTCACTCGATGCGATTTACCAGGAACAGGGTTTCAAGGACAACAAAACTCCCGAAGCCTTGCTTTACCTCTACCTGCGCCATGCGCTGATGCTCGGCTACTACGATTCCAGCTATTTTCTGCACCGCGCTGCAGGCTTCCTCTCCGCAACCGAATTGCAGGCAATGAAGCCCGAACCGAATTTCGTCCACGTCGCAGAATCATCCGCTGCCAGCGAAAGCCGCTTCGCCGCTCTCTACAAGACGGAGTCCCGAATCACGGCCAGTCCGTCCTTGCTCGTTTCTGACTACATAACCCGCAACCTCGGCCTCATCTCTGAGACGTTCTATCTCAACGATCAGCTGAAGTGCCTGCAAACACTGGCCGGCGCATCCACCGCAAGTCTCGAACGGACTTTCGCGGAACACATCGACTGTTGCACCTATCGCTACGACGCCTGGCTGCTCGGACTCGTCCACTATCAACTGCAGGCAATGCGCAATCTGACCGGCGAAGAAGAAAATCCGCGGCGGGGCGTTTATCTTGGCGCCTACGGCTGGGTTGAAAACCTGAAGCCGTCGACGGTCCAATTGAACCCAGTCCAACTGACCGATGACTTGGCAAAGCAGTTCCTTGGAAAAACTCCCATCCTCTCCGATCCGGCCAACGCCGGATACGTTCATGCTTCATCGATGGCGCACGCCGAGACTGCTGCTGTCTTGCGCAGCGGTTATGCCGCGAACGCGTCCAATCAGAATCCCGACACGCTCGCAATCAATCTCTCATCCGATCGCGTGCGCGCGGCACTTGCGATTCTCGAGGGCATCCGCAACGGCCAGAGCTTCGGCGCTCTCCTCGGCTATCAGTTTGAGCGCGGATTGCACGACGACTTCAGCCTCGTGGAGGTCGACAAGTTTATCTACCCTCTGCGCAAGGCCTTTCCGCTCGCGTCCGATTCCATTTCGACCACCAAGACGCAGCCGGACGTTTCGATCGAAGCCATCGAAGCCCGCAACGTGATGGACGGTTACAAACTGGTCAAACAAATTCGCGCGACGAACAACAAGATCTATCCCTTTGGAGCCGACCAGCCGCCCATCAGCGCCATTATGCCGGGCGCCAGCGGCGATCAGGCGACGGCGATCAACGCTCAGGCTGCTGCCCTGTTGGACATCTACGACGCGATCGCCGACCTGGCCCTTGCTGAAGGCGTTCACCAGGCCGTGCAGGGGAATTTTGAGCGCATTGCCGCCACACTCGACGCCTACACCACCGGAAATTTTCCGCCCGAGCCGGAAGTCATTCAAACTCCACCGAGTGGCATCGGCCTGACTCACCGCGTCGGTGTCCATTTCAAGCACGGCCTGGTCGCGCCTGCTGGCGCCACTCCAAAAGCGACAGTTGAACCCGCTCTAAACGACTGGCTGGCAGCCACGCTTCCACCGCTCGACAAGATTCAGTGCAGAGTGGTCTGGAAGGATCCGATTGACGGCAGCGACGAGTCAGAGAAGGTGACTCTCGATAAACTCGACGTCGCTCCCATCGATCTGTTCAGCCTGATCAAGCCCGATCAGGTGCAAAGCATGACCGAACTCGATGACCGCATTTTCAGTTATGTGCTTGCCCTGCGCAAGCCGCGCCCGGACGCGACGCTCGCCATCCAGTACATGACCAGCGACGCCACGCACTTCAGCGTATTTGCAACCTTGCCGTTGCTGCGCAGCCTGAAGCGGATCGTGAACCGCTCCCGCCCTTTGCGCGCGACCGATGCCATGCTGCACAACGATGCTTCACCCGAAGACGATGACAGCGTCTTTATCGACAGCACTCGTTTTGCCGGACCCCTCACCCAGTTGACCAAAATCGACTCCGACATCACGACGTTTCTCGGCACACTCACCCCTCTTCTCGCCGACACTGTGACGAACCGTGCCGCAATCCTTGCTGGCATCGACGGTTTTTTGGATTCAACCGTCGCCCTGCTGGAACGCGCCTCCCGCTTCAACATCGGCAATTCCGGGTGGGGATTCGCTCACGATTGGACAAGTCAGGTCTTCCTCGATCTCATGAGCAAGATCTCCGATCTCGTAACCCGATGGAAAGCGAAGCTGACAGCCTTCGACACTCAAATCACGGCGTATGATCTGCTTCCGCTGCCAACTCCCGATGCCGAGCGTTTCGCGCTCCTCCAATCCGCCGAGCTCCAGATTGTCGCGACGCTCGCTCCTCCGCCGCCGCTTCCTCTGACGCTGCGCAATGATCTCAATGCGATGCGGGCCACGTTCCTAGCGCGAATGAACCAGTTCGTGGCCCTTTTGAACACGAGCGATCGCTCAGTCTCCAATTTGCTCGCAAAGACTAAGGCGATCAATACCACGGATCTCGACGCGGTTCCGTTCGACATCACCCCGTTCGAGGATCGCACCATTGTGATGGCGCAGGACCTGGCCGCAAACCTCACGGGCCATCAAAAAGAAATTCAAAATCGCGTCACCGCTACCCAGGGACACTTGACCGATGCTCAGAACGCCGCCCCGGCCCGAGACCAGGTGGCAGCCCTGCTCGAAGCCGCGAAGTCCTTGCTTGGTCCTGATTTCCAGGTCTTTCCGGAGTTTTCTATCTCATCCGATCAGGGGGACGAATGGGCCAATGCCCTCGCCGCTTACGCGAGTGGATCGCTAACCAAGTATCTAACCACGACCGCAAAACTCGACTTCCCTGTGGATGAATGGCTCTATGGCGTTGCTCGAATCCGGCCGAACATGCGGTCGTGGGAGCAGATTCTCGCTCTGACCGCTGCCTTCCAACGTCCAGTGCCTGAACTAACTCCAGCCCAGTTCCCTTTCGAGGCCACTGCGCCCTGGCTCGCATTGCAGTATTCCTCCGCGGACTATTCCCTCCTCAGCGATCATGTCCTGTACACCGCCTACTATCCTGTTGCCTTCGACAAGGCCGCACGGCAGTGCGGCATTTTGCTCGACGAATGGACCGAGGTAGTTCCGACAACCGATCGTGCTACAGGGATTACCTTCAACTTCGATCGCCCTAACAACGAAGCACCGCAATCTCTCCTTCTCGTCACGCCGGCAAGCGCGACCGGCGAGTGGACGTGGGAAGATCTGGTGGGTGGCGTCAATGAAACGCTCGATCTTGCCAAGAAGCGGCTCGTCGAGCCGGGTCAGATCAATTTCACTCCGTACTCTTGTCTGCTTCCCGCCACCATCATGGCAGTAACGTTTTACGGAATTTCCATCACCACAACTTTGGCCGCTGCTAACGGTGTCTTCCGTTCTCTAGAGAGCACACATGCCTAGTTCCGTGAAAATCGCCGATGTACGCAGCGCCATAGAGAGACGCCAGTTCCCATCCATCACATTGTGGAATCACCTCGAAGGGCGTCCCCGCACGGTTAGCTTCGAACGCGCTCTGCGCGCCGAGGTTCGAGATGCACTCTGGCTGCTGGCCAAGCAATCGCAAATGGGCGAGTTCCTCGGCAGCGACGCCGGCTCGCCGGTCTTCACAAAAGTGAGCATGAACACGACGCGCCTGACGCTCTATCAGCCGGACGCCCAAGGTCCACAATTGTTTGAAAACGATGTCCCGCTGGAAGCGAAAGTGGAGCGTCGCCCTATCCCGCTTCTCATGGGCAGCCAGCCGATCGCTCTCGACCTCCGGCTGATGATGGGCCGCTATTGGCTGGCGCTGATCAAGGGAATTGGGACCTACGAACAGAAGTTCATCCATAAGTATGGGATCGACGCGCCTGACCCGGCAAAGAAGGATGACGCCGCGATTTGCGCCCACCCTGAGGTCTGGCAGTGGTTCGCCGCTGTCGCAGGCCGCGCGATGGATGGTGCCAAACTCTATCTCTACTTGAAGGCCGACACCTCCCACCACGCCTATGACGGCATTAGTGTCGCATCGGGTGATCAGGGTCTCCTCGACGACCGCCGCGACCGCTTCATCGCCTGGTTCGAGCGCCAGTTCTTCCAGCCGCCCCCCACCGGAGACAACGCCTGGATTCCGGATCGCCTCGAATACCAGTTCCGTACCTCCGCTCCTCTTCCCGATGGCAGCGAAAAAGTCTACGTTGCGGATGAGTACTATCAAGGCCGCCTTGACTGGTACAACCTCGACGTCGATCAATCCGGCGCTACCATCTCTCCTCTGCCCGGCTCCGATGTGACCGGCCTGCCTCCGGATGCTCCCCGCACCATGATTCCGAAGCCGGTTACTTTCTCCGGCATGCCCAACACGCGCTGGTGGTCCTTCGAAGATCGCAAAACCAACTTCGGTGACATCGACGCCAGCACCACGGATCTTGCCAAGCTCCTCTTCATCGAGTACGCCTTGGTCTACGCCAATGACTGGTTCGTCATCCCTTACACCTTGCCCAGTGGCGCCATCGCATCGATCCGTGGATTTGCTGTGACAAATACCTTCGGCGAGCGCTTCTGGATTCAGAGCGCCGATCAGGGGCCGGACTCGGCCTGGCAGCGTTGGAGCATGTTCACCATCAACGTCCGCGGAAAACAAGGTGCGCCCGCCGACACCAGCCTCCTCCTGTTGCCCACCGTTCCGAAAATCCACGAGAGTGCCCCGACGGAAGAAATTCTGCTCGTGCGCGATGAAGTCGCAAACATGGTCTGGGGGATCGAACAAACGATTCCTCTCGCCACGGGAGAATCTAAGCGCGGCCTCGAAGCTGCCCGCGAAACACGCGCTTTCTTCGAAAGACTGCTGGGAGCGGTGGCTGTTCCGCCGCCCGATGCCAAGGCTCCGATTCGATATCAAGTCATGAGCACCGTCCCCGAGAACTGGATCCCATTTATTCCGGTTCATATCGAAGGTGACAACCGGCAAATCCAGTTGCAGCGGGCAGCCATGCCGCGAGTTCTGGAAGGGGATCTGGAACCTCCTGTTAAAGTTCGCCCGCGAACGGTCCTATTACGTGAAGGCCTGGATCGTGACAAACCGGCGGCATACTTTGTGCATGAAGAGGAAGTCCCACGCGCAGGTGCGCGCCTCATCCAATCATTTCAACGTACCCGCTGGACCACGGGCCAGGTGTACACGTGGCTTCGCGTGCGGAAACAGACCGGCCGCGGCGAGGGTTCTAGCGGCCTAGCGTTTGACGAACTGGTCAATGTTCCTCCCAAAAACGGGAGTTGACTTCGATAACATGATGTAAGAGCGTTTTTCCGTTATTCTGAAGATCTACGCGTTCACCGCCAAATGCACCGGGGGCTGAATCCGGCCGTTGTCTGAGCTAATTTCGTTCGCGGCCAGAGAGATCATGGTGTTATAGACTGCACCCCAGACGCACCTGGACTGATTGACCTCAACTTGGAAACTGCCAAGCCAATCGGACGAAACTTCCCGTCGGTTGGAGTAGGACCCTGCTCAGTGGCGGCAGCAGCCTACGGAAAGAGGCCCGGCAGTACATCTCTCCACGCTCTGCCTAGTCGTCACAACTACCCCAGCGCCGGAACGGTCGTCGGTGACTGGAAGGCGCGTCCCACGCTTGGAACGGTTAGTGTCGGAGTTGGTAGGTCGTCCACACGCTCGAGCTGGACCGGTACTTGATACTTGGCACAAGTGTCGCTATTCCCTATTTGTTAGAAATACTGCTAGCTCGTGGCGACTCTCAGTTACGTGTGTAACATTGCGAAGTATTTCTGTCAGACGATACACTTCCAATGACCACCGCAAAACATCTACTCATTTGGTTAGGACATGCAGGTTCCACTGCAACTTGTGCAAACTGTCGGCCTGATAGGCGTGGTCGGTGGGCTCATCGGACTACTCAACACGATCAACAACCACCGGCGGCAGATGACTGCGCAGCTGTTCATGAAGTACACAGAACGCCTCCGCGAAGCCGCTCCCCATGCATCCAGCACTCAAGCACGCACTGCTGGAGTGGAGAGCGCACAGTCATCGCACCGAACCCACGGATTTCGTGTTCCCCTCACGACTCCATGGTGGTCGCAAGGCGCTCGATCTCGCGGCGGTCTTGAAGAGAAAGATCCGCCCGGCGTTCGAGAAGGTTGGGATCACGGGAGTCGGCTGGCACACGTTCCGGCATACGGCGGGAACGGTGTTAGCGGAGTTGGGCGAGCATCAGTTGACGATCCGCGACTACTTGCGTCACTCGAATCTCAGTGTGACGAACAAGTATTTGCAGGCGGCATCGAAGACGAAGCGCGCGGCGCAAGCCAGGTTGGTGGAGGCGATTCTGCCGGTGCATTTGCTGCCCGGGAAGACCGCAGAAGCGGTTGCACCCTAATTGCACCCAGATTCCAAAGGTGCCAATTTGCAAGTGCTTGAAAAGAATGGCGGGGACGACGGGACTCGAACCCGCGGCCTCTGCCGTGACAGGGCAGCGTTCTAACCAACTGAACTACGTCCCCACTCGCCAAATCAACGAGCTGCGAAACAAGCAGTGTTTATGCGGCTTTGCGACAGAACGGACTGGGTGTGCGCGGATGCGTACACCTGCCTGAAAGAGCACTGCTTACACCTCAAACATCTTAACAGTTTCTCCTGGAGTGGGAAAGGGCACGGGCTCGCTACTCAAGCATCGGTACCCAACACGCTCAGCCCCGGCCGCCGCCCGAAGCTCGAACGAATTGTTGCATACAGTCTGTGCTCGTGGCTGATCGGTTGAAGACGGCATGTCGGCTCGCATCGTCTGGATACTCCCCAGGGCCGCCTGCCAATCAAACTCTGCCGCAGCTGGCCGTTTGTCATTACTGCCGACACTTCCCTTCCGCGCGGTTTTCGCCAACAATAGAAGTTTCGTGCACGCGTCCGTTCTCAACCCGGGCCGCATCACCCTCGCGAAGGCAATCGAGCGTTACTTTAATGTCGCGCTCTACATCCTTGTTCTGACCGGCTTTGGCACGCTGGCATCGACCGGCGGACTGGACGCCCCGACGGTTGTTGTGGTGGGTGCGTTTCTGCTGCTGCGGGGATTGCAACTGATCACGCGGACCGAATTTGTCATCCCGGAGCGCTGGACCACCTATCTCACCCTGCTCTACGTCGCTTTCTATTTCACCGACTATTTTGTGCTCTCGGGCAGTTTTCTGGCGGCGACCGTACACCTCGTCTTGTTCGGGATGGTGGTGCGTTTGTTTTCTTTGCAGCGCACTCGCGACCACTTCATGCTCGCCGTGCTGTCGTTTCTCATGGTATTGGCGGCCGCGGTCCTCACGGTAGATAGTGTGTTTCTCTTCTCGTTCGCGGCCTTCCTGCTGGTCGCCGTGATTACGTTTGTCCTGATGGAGATGCGCCATTCGTCCGCCGAAAACCTGGGACGCGCGGAAGAGCCGAAGCAGACTCTGCCCCATCGCCGTATGGCTTACGTCCTGCTGGCATCCGCTCCCGTGTTGATGCTGATGATCCTGGGCGGAGCTTCGCTGATCTTTTTTCTTCTCCCGCGAGTTTCCTCCCGCTACTTGAGTGCGTTTTCGCCGAGCAGCGATATCTCCACCGGCTTCTCCGATCGCGTGCAGTTGGGACGGATCGGGCAGATTCAGCAGTCCAGCGCCGTCGTCATGCACGTACAAGTCGATAACGACATGCAGGGAACGTATGACCTCAAGTGGCGCGGCGTGGCTCTGAGCCTGTTTGACGGGAAGGTGTGGTCGAATCCTTTCGAGCAGACCGAAATCCGGCGCTCGGTGGACGGCAGCTATCGGTTGGGAGCGCTCGGGGGCATCGCCGGGGCGCGCGGCGTCACGGGCCGCATCATCCGCTATCGCGTGTTGATGGAGCCGATGGGCACCAACGTCTTTTTTCTGGCCGAGAAGCCGCAGACACTCTCCGGAAACTTTCGCCTCGTGAGTACCGACGCCGGTGGCGCAATTTTCAATCTCGACGCCGATCATCCAATCAATCGCTACGAAGCCGAATCGGAACTGATCACTCCGGACGCCGGCCAACTGCGCTCATCCCCGGAACTCGAAGCCGGCAAGCTGGACCAGTACCTCAAGCTCCCGCCACTCGACCTCCGCATCTTGAAACTCGCGGAAGACATTACCGCCACCGCCCCCGACAACTACGACAAGGCCGTCGCCCTGGAGCAGTACCTGCGCACACACTTCGGCTACACTCTGGAGCTTCCGCGCAGCCTTCCGCGCGACCCACTCGCATATTTCCTGTTCGAGCGAAAACAGGGGCACTGCGAGTACTTCGCCAGTTCCATGGCGGTCATGCTGCGGGCGCTGCACATTCCGTCGCGTCTGGTCACTGGGTTTCGTGGCGGCGAATTCAACGATCTGACCGGCCAGTACGTAGTACGCGCCAGCAACGCCCATTCCTGGGTCGAGGCTTATTTCCCGGACTATGGCTGGGTCAGTTTCGACCCTACGCCGGGCGGCAGTCTGTCGACGCGGGAAGGTTGGTCACGGATGCTGCTCTATGTGGACGCGGCGGCATCGTTCTGGCGCGAGTGGATCATCAACTACGATTCGTCGCATCAGCGGACGCTGGGTGAGCAGGCGGCCCATGGCAGCCGGCATCTCTACAATGAGCTGCGGCACTGGTACGCGCGGCGCTATCAGCAACTGCTCAACTCAGCGCGGCGGGCCCACACGCGGATCACGCAGTCGCCCGGACGCTGGACCGGCCTAGCTTTGGGCATGACCGCGCTGCTGGCGTTGCTGATCAATCTGCACCGGATTCTCCGGGCCATCGCGAACCACAGATTGCGAGCGCATCCGGACCGCGCGCCCCGGGAGGCCGCCACGCTCTGGTATGAACAGATGCTCCGGCGTTTGGCGCGACAGGGCTGGCGGAAGTCATCTTCGCAGACGCCTCACGATTTCGTGAACGCGATCCAGGACCCTGAACTGCAGAACAAGGTGGGCACTTTCACCCGGGCCTATGAGTCCGCTCGCTTCGGCCAGTCGGTTGACGATGCCAAGGCACTGCCGGAATTGTATGAAGAGATTGCTGCGGGAAAGCCTTAAGGTCCCGATCTAGAACCTTCGAACCAATCCCCCGCCCACATAGATATTGTGCTGCCGGCTGCGGACCGTGGTCACATTCAAGTCCGGAACTCCGGAATAGTAGTCACGCGCCTCCAGGCGAAAGCCCCAGTTCGACCAGGGAAAAACGTCGAGGCCGCCGCCGAACTGAAAGATGCCGGTGTTGGTGGTCGTTTTGCCCGGGTTAGGTCCGCCGTAAATCAGTTGATCCGATTGTTTGAACAGCCCGTACCCGCCGCCCACGCTCACCCATGGAGACACGGACTGACTGTTGAAAAAGTTGACCCTCAGGGCTGGGGTAATGAAAAGCGACTGGTACTGACTAGGAATCACGTTCGCGCCGGTATTCAGGTCCATGTCGTAGGCGTAGGCAACCGAGGCTTCCCCGGAGATGCCGAAGATTCCGTAGGTTTTCAGCAGGCGGGAGTAGTTTCCGGCGAACGTCAGGCCGTTACCGAAATGAATGTCGGGATTGAAGAATGTCGCTCCCTGAATGCGCTGCGAACTGACGAAGGTGCGCCCGATCGTCCCGGAAAGTTCATTCACCTGCGCGTGCGCGCCGCACACGAGGGCCACCACAACTAGCACAGTCACAGCGACCAGACGTTTGGGCAACATCTCTCCTCCCGAAGTCGTGAAGGACGTAGTTCGTTTTTCTAAGAGTAGCATGGGCGCTATCCTTTCGGTCGAAACAAAGGTACCCGACTTGGTGCGGGCAATTCCCCGCTGGACTGAGGGTCCCAACTCAGCCCAATGTTAAGATTGCTGAGGCCCCGTTTCCGGCTCGACGCTCTCTTGTGATAACCGAGAAAAACATTTCCGTGACGTCGGAGAAGACTGCTCCGACCAAAGTGGGCTTCGTCAGCCTGGGCTGCCCCAAGAACCTCGTAGACAGTGAGGTCATGATGGGCATGCTCGCCCAGGCGGGAGCGGAACTGACCCCAAGCGCCGCCGACGCCGATGTGATCGTGGTCAATACCTGCTCGTTTATCGGGAGCGCACAGCAGGAGTCGGTCGACGCCATTCTGGAAATGGCCCGTCACAAGGCGTCGGGAAGCGCCAAGAAGCTGGTAGTGGCGGGCTGCCTGGTGGAACGCTTCCGGGATCAGATCCAGAAGAACATTCCGGAAGTGGACGCCGTGGTCGGTACCGGGGAGCTAGGTGGAATCCTCGCCGCGGCAGGGATCGCTGAACCGGCGTCACAGGAGAGTCCTTTCACCATTCTCACGTCGCGTCCTGAAGGCGATCACCGAAGGCAGCAGGGTCGTTTTGCCCGGGACTCCTGGGACGGCGCCATCGCCGACCTGCCCAACTACCTCTACGACGAGGCGACACCGCGGGTGCTCGCCACGCCCCGGTATACCGCCTACATCAAGATTGCCGAAGGTTGCGACCACCCCTGCAGTTTCTGCATTATTCCGCAGCTGCGAGGGCAGTTCCGCTCACGGCGCTTTGAGTCGGTGGTGGCGGAGGCTATGCGGCTGGCGCAGTCCGGGGTGCGCGAAGTCACGCTGATCGGTCAGGATACGACCTGCTACGGCGAAGATCTCGGACTACGGGACGGCCTCGCCCTGCTGCTGGAGAAACTCGCCGGCGTCGAAGGCCTGCGCTGGATACGCTTTCTCTACGCCTATCCCAACAAGATCACCGGACGCCTGCTGGACACGATCGCCGCACATGACAACATCTGTTCCTACGTTGACGTCCCGCTGCAACATGCTTCACCTTCGGTATTGAAGCGCATGAAGCGAGGCGGAGGCGCAGAACTGTTCCTGCGCTCCATCGAAAAAATGCGCCGCACCATTCCCGATCTCACCTTGCGGACGTCATTTGTCGTCGGCTTCCCCGGTGAAACCGAAAAGGAATTTGAAGACCTGTGCGAGTTTACCAGCGAAGCCCGCTTCGACTGGATGGGTGCATTCGGCTACTCCGATCAGGAAGGCGCAAAAGCATTTGACCTGGGTGACAAGGTACCCGCCCGCGAGATCGAGAGCCGGCGCAAGCACGTGATGTCGATCCAGAGAAAGATCAGCCGGGCAAAAAAGAAAGCAATGATTGGCCGTACCTTCGACTTAGTCGTAACCGGCCCGTCCGACGAAAGCGAACTCTTGCTCGAAGGCCGCACCCCCATGCATGCTCCGGAAATTGACGGCAAAGTTTTTGTGAATGACTGTCCGGAAGGAACGGCCCCGCAAGAAGGCGCGTTCTATCGTTGCCGGATCACAGACGCCCACGACTACGACCTGGTGGGAGAAATTCTCTGATCCAACCTGGCGTCAATAGCGCGGATTGAATACGAGGCTGAGCAAAACTTCGGTGGCCCCGTCGGCAGGTGTGTACTTCCACTGTTTGACCGCCGCGATCGAACTGTCCACTAAGGCGGGGTTCCCTCCCAGCGGAACGACCGATTCGACTGTTCCGCGGGCTGATACAACCACCCTGAGACGAACCGTGCCCCCAATATAGAAGCGCTTCAGGTCTTGCGGATAAACAGGATCAACGCGGTAAATCAGCTTTCTGCCGGTCTTCTCCACGGTTGTGGAAACGGCGCCCGGAGCACTCGGGCTCTGCCCGGCCGCATGGAGTGCGGCTCCGGCGACAACGATGGCGATGAGTGTTTTGTATCTCACCATGCTTCTCCACACCAGGGCCCCTCAATCGAGCTTTAGAGTATCGTGACGTGAGGTCATGGAGGAAGGTGACTTGAGTTACGGATTCGCTGAGATCTGGTTACCAAAAGCCATGCACTTTCACGCAGGCAGCGTGCGCGGTCCCGCATGATGCGGCGCTTCCCAGGCGCGAAGCTGTGTCCAATGTCTTATCATGGACCCGGCGAGTTCGAGTTCCCTCATGCCGCGAAAGCATACCCCGAAGCTGCGCTGTCCGACCTGCAAGAAACCGGTGAAACGCACCGCTCCGGACTTCCCTTTCTGCGACGAGCGTTGCCGCAGCGTCGACTTGGGCAAATGGGCCAGTGGCGCGTACGTGATTTCGTCGCCGATCACGGATCAAAGCGAAGCGATTCGTGGAAATGCTGATAGCGAAGGCGAAGAAGATTGACGAGCGCGAGGCGCGAATCCGTGGGTAGCGCCGGCGTCCCGCCGGTTGTCTCGGGGCCTGCCCTCGGCGCCGCCGAAGGGGCGTCTCGCCCGCATGCCGCGCTGTGGGCTGACCTCACGGCGACTTTCTTCGGCATCGGACGGCTGAAGCCGGGTCCGGGAACTTGGGCGTCGGTCGCAACGGTTCTTCTCTGGGCGCTGGCGAGTTCGCAGATTCCCTCCGCGCACCGCATTTGGGCAACCTTGGCCACGGCCGTCGCGGTCACCCTGATCGGCATTCCGGCAGCCTCGCTGGTGGCCCGCGCTTCCGGGCTGAAGGATCCGCAGATGGTCGTGATCGATGAAGTCGCCGGCCAACTCACCGCGCTGATTGCCGTCCCACTGGCGTGGAAAACGTTTCTGGCGGGCCTTATACTTTTTCGTGTCTTCGACATTCTGAAACCGCCGCCAGTGCGTCAACTGGAGCGCCTGCCGGAAGGATTCGGGATTGTCGTCGACGATGTGGCCGCCGGATTGTACGCGCTGGCGATCATGCATCTGATGTTGCATTTTCATCTTCTAATAGGATAGTTGGCGGTACTGGCTGGAAGGGATTCATGAGTATCACAGAACGGTTGCGAGGCAAGAAGAACGTCAACGGTAAGCCCCACATCGAAACGGTGGCACCTCAATTCGCCTTGCCCGGTGGCGAAGTACGCATCGCCGGAAGCGGCTTTCGTCCGCCGGAGTTGCGCCGGCCACGAGTTCATTTCGGCGAGGTGGAAGCGCCGGTTCTCATCAGTGCCGACGACTTCGTGATCGCCCGCGTGCCCGAGGGCGCCGTCTCGGGGCCGGTGGTCGTGGGCACGAACGGCCATGTCAGCAACGCGCACTCCGTGAGTGTGGCGGTGCCGGTGGCCGACAACCTGCATCCCGTGGCCAATCCGGCGCTCGATCGCGAGGGCAACATCTTCGCCACCTTTTCCGGGGCGCGCGGACAAAAAGTGCCGGTCGCGATCTACAAGATCGACACCAACCGCGCGGTCAAGCCATTCATCACGGAAATGATGAATGCCACTGCCATTGCCTTCGATCGCGAAGGCCAGATGTACGTCTCCTCGCGCCACGACGGCACGGTGTACCGAGTGGCACCGAATGGGACGATGTCGTCGTACGCAGAGGGAATGGGGATCGCGACGGGCATCGCCTTCGATCGGGACGAGAATCTGTATGTCGGCGACCGCAGCGGCACGATTTTCAAGATTGCCCGCGATCGCCAAATTTTTGTCTTCGCCACGCTCGAGCCCAGCGTCTCTGCCTATCACCTGGCGTTTGACACCAGCGGCAACCTTTTTGTGACCGGACCGACTACGTCCAGCTTCGATTCGGTCTACAAGGTCGATCCGCACGGAACGGTCACCGTGTTCTACCGCGGGCTGGGCCGTCCGCAAGGACTGGCGTTCGATGTCGACAGGAATCTCTACGTAGCGGCGTCGCTCTCCGGCAAGCGTGGCATCGTGAAGATCACGCCCGACGCTAAGGCGAGTCTGGAAGTTTCAGGCCAGGGCCTGGTGGGTCTGGCTTTCGCTCCGGGAAAGTCGGCCGTCCTCGCCACCAACAGCGCCGTGCACCGTATTTCGTGGAACATTCAGGGATTGGCGCTGGTGGCAGAATAGGCGACGAGCAGCGACTCTACTCGCGCCGCTCGCTCAACAACCTACTTCTTGTACACCGTAGGCCGCGGACCCTTCTCCAGCGTTTCGCGATCCCAGATCATGCCTTCACGGGAATAGTTGGCGAGTTCGAAGTCTTGCGTGAGCTCGAGGGCGTCGGTGGGGCATGCGTCTTCGCAGAGGCCGCAGAACATGCAGCGGCTGAGGTCGTAGGTGAAGTTGGTGAGTTCCTTGCGGCGGGTCTTCTCGTTGCGCTCGCTCGAGACCACGATCAGGTGCTCGGGACACGCCAGCGCGCATAGGTCACAAGCGATGCAGAGAGATTCTTCCGTGTCGGGATTGACGTTGAGGCGCGGCGCTCCGCGATAGCGTTCTGCCACCTGGGGCCGCTCCAACGGATACTGCTCGGTGTAGATCTCTTTGGGGTGCTGGTACTTGAACGTCACTTTCAGACCCTGGAGCAGGTCCAGGAGAAACACTTTCCGGGCAATCGCGGCCATTCCCATAAGGCGCTAGCATACCATTCCCGGCGACCCCTGCAGTGTGTCCTGGATCACAAGCCAGTCGTTGGTCCTTGGTCGTTAGTCGTTCGGCATGCCGGTGGCTCCGGAAGGGCCTGCCAACGACCGACGACTAACGGCCAGCGACTGCTCCTCCTACTGCTCACGGAACTTTTCCCCAGCCGTCTACGTAATAGAAGCCAAGAGGATGGAAATGGTCATGAAAGCCTACTTCGCCAACATCCCGACGACCGTCTGGGTCGTGGTCGCTCTGCCGGCACTGATCGTGACGCGCTGCGTGCTGGCGACGGTGGTGCCCGTGGTGGTTCACGCGGTCCTGCCGGAAGCGGTGCGGACCGTGTTTCGATTCATCTGACGCCGCGCTCCTACTGCAGCTTCGCGTATTCCGCCTTCGCTTGCACCAGAATCGGAACGTCCGGATCGGCATCCTTCCACGAAGCAAGAAAATCCTGATACGCGGTCCGCGCCTTGGATTTGTCTCCCTGCAGGACATAGGCGCGGCCCAGGCCCAGGCGGGAGAGTGTGTAGATAGGGTTGGTAGGATCCACGCCACGCCGGTCGAGGATCTTCTGGAATTCCGCGGCCGCTTTCGCGCCGTCCTTCATATCCAACAACGCAAGTCCACGAACATATGCTGGCCAGTAGCCGACGCCGTCGGGAGCGCTGCCAAACTCGTATGGTTTCGCAGCTTCCAGCTCTTCCACGGCCTTTGCCGGTTCATGGCGGTTCAAGTGTCCCAGCGCGCGTGCCCCGGGCAGGTAAGCGCGGTTCATGAGCGTGTGCTTCGGAAATTCGCGTGCCAGGCCGTCCTCCAGCTTCGTGGCCTGCGGATCACCCACCCAGGCCAGCGTGCTGGCTGCGATCGAACGTGTCACGCGATCCCCGGATGACTTGATCGCGCCCAAGGCTTCCTGACGCGCGAAGGCAGAATTCCCAACGGCGGCTTCCAGATTCGATCCCACCGCCTGGACGATCGCGGCGAGTTCGCTGAGGCCCAACTTGTCGGCTTCCGAGACACCCTCAGCCATGGTTTGCCGGGCCGCCTTGACCTTGCCCTGGAAGTATTCGCCTTGGCCCTTGATCAGCAACCCTATTGGCATGAAGTCGGTGTCTCGGGAGCCATCCAGCGCCCGCTGCATTCCGGCGGCATCACCGCGAATGAATGCGATCTCGTAGAGTCCAAAGCTGCTCGACTTCGGAATCATGCCTTGCGCAACTCCTTTTTCCGTAATCGCCAAGGCTTCGTCGTAGCGGCCGAGACGCTCGTATGAGTCGGCCACGTTCTGGTAGGCGTACCGGTCCATGGGATCGATCTGCAGCGCCTGCTGGCTATTGGCCAGACCTTTCTCGAAGTCTCCGTTGCTGTTGTAACGGAGGGTGAGATTGTCCCAGGGCACGGTGTCGCGGGGATAGACCTGCTTCCAGCGCTCGTAGGTCTCGATCGTCTTGTCCACTTCTCCGGTCACGCCTTCGTAATAGTGGGCGAGGATGTAGAACTTCTCCCTCTCGCTGGCGCGATCTTTGAGCTCAAATGCCTTCTGCGAGTGTTCGGTTTGTTCCCGCACCCGAGACAGGTTTCCGCACACCACCGCCAAAGTCGCATGCGCCATGGCGAAGTTCGGATCGAGTTCGACCGCTCGCTTCAGGTGGGGAATGGATTCCTCGTCGTTCAATTTCTGATGCTCGGCCTGCCCGAGAGAGTAAGCCTGCAGAGCTTCCAGCGAAGATGTGGTCGCGCGTTCGAGAGGAGCTGCATATTGCTGTACGGAACCGATCGACTCTCCCAGCTTGCGCCGCAAATTGGATGCGGCGCGATCCAGCGACTTCAGCACCTGCTCCTTGCTCTCGGCTTCCACCTGGTCGCGTGCCAGCGAATCTCCGGTCTGCACATTCACCGCGTTCAGGTCGATGACGTAGTGGCTGCCGAGGCCGGAGATGGTGCCCGTCAGCATGGCCTTCACGCCTTCGCGCAAGCAGATCTCTTTCCCAACATCACTGGCCACACGCGCGTCCGCCGGACGGCCCATGAACTTCAAGGCTTCCTGGATGCGCGATTCGGGCAGAACATTGAGATAAGGCGACTGCTCCAGTTGCACCGCCAGCGCCTGCTTCAGCGTGCCGTCGAAGACCGCGTCGCCAGTGGTGTTGACGAAATCGGTGAGCAGAATGGAATCCTTCTCAGTGAGCGCCTGCGAACGCCGGCCGTACACGAGCACCCCGAACACGATCGCGGCGACGACCGCCAGGCCCGCCGCAGGCCAGACCCAGTGCAGGCGCCGCGCCGCAGGCGGACCCGGCACGCCCGCCGAGGAACCGGCGGCCGCCACTCCCGCGGAGGCTGCCGCCGGCGTCGCGCTTCCGGAGGGCTGCGGTGCGGGAGCGATCGGAACGCGCTCGCTGCTTCCCTGCCCGCCCGTCTCGACGGCGGCAACACCAGACCGGCTGGAATCGGTATCACGCTTGAGGCGCTGCAGCTCGGCGCGCATCTCGGAAGCGTGCTGGTAGCGCAGGTTGCGATCTTTTTCCAGGGCACGGTTGATAATGCGTTCGAGTTCGGCGGGCAGGTCGGGATTCAGCCGGATGGGCGAAACCGGGACGCGGCTGAGAATGGCTTCGAACATCACCGCCGACGTGTCGCCGCGAAACGGCACGGTGCCGGTTGCCATCTCGTAGAGCACGGCGCCAAAGGAGAATAGGTCGGTGCGATTGTCCAGTTCCTTGCCGCGCGCCTGCTCCGGCGACATGTACGCAACTGTGCCCAGCGCCGTACCGGGGCTGGTCAGGAACTGTTCACTGACGGCAGTGGGCAAGGCCGTGGCCGCGGCGTCGGGCGCGGTCGTCTTCACCTTGGCCAGACCGAAATCAAGGATTTTGGCGTGTCCGCGCTTGGTGAGAAAAATGTTGGCGGGCTTGATGTCGCGGTGAATGATGCCCTCGCTGTGCGCGGCGTCGAGCGCATCGGCAATTTCGATCGCAGCCGAGAGCAGAATCTCCAGGTCTATCGGCTTGCCGGCAATGCGATGTTTCAGGGTCAGACCGTCGAGGAATTCCATGACAATGAAAGCCTGACCTTTTTCTTCATCAATTTCGTGGATCGTGCAGATATTCGGATGGTTGAGGGCTGAAGCTGCCTTCGCTTCACGCTGGAAGCGGTTGAGAACTTGTGGATCTTTTGCGACTTCGTCGGGAAGGAACTTGAGGGCAACGAAGCGGCCAAGCTTGAGGTCTTCGGCCTTGTAAACGACGCCCATGCCACCTCCGCCGAGTTTTTCCACGATGCGGTAGTGCGAGATGGTTTGTCCGATCATAGGCGCAGCGGGGAGGCGGAACGCCCAGCAATCTTACGTAGTGGGCAATTGATCCGTCAACGAAAGCGAGAGTAAACACCTGCGAGCCGCTACAATCGAACAAGCTACGGGCTCCGAGCCGCGTGCTACGAGCAATCGTCTTCCGGAATCATATGGCAACCAGCCACCGGCAACTGTCCACTGACTACTAACGACGAACTCTGGATGGAAGAAGCACTCCGCTGCGCGCAGCGCGCACTGGAGATGGGCGAAGTGCCGGTCGGGGCGGTTGTGGTTTGTGGCGGTCGAGTGGTTGGCCGAGGGTGGAATCGGAACCTAGCTGACAATGATCCGACGGCCCACGCCGAGATTGTCGCGTTGCGCGAGGCGGGTGCCGCGGTTGGTAACTATCGGCTGAACGAGTGCGAGCTGTTTGCTACAATTGAGCCTTGCGCCATGTGCGCGGGGGCGTTGCTTCATGCCCGCTTGAAGCGCCTGGTGTATGGCGCCGCCGATCCCAAGGCAGGCGCAGTTCATTCGGTGATCGAACTGCTGAACCACCCGCAGTGGAATCATCGAATGGAAATCACAAATGGGATCCTGGCAGGCCGCGCCGCGGAAATCCTGCAGGAGTTCTTTAGAAGGCGTCGTTAGCTGTTCGTCGTTCGCGATTCGCAGTGCGTGCAGCGGGTCCGAAGATGAGAATTGTCACGGGCAACTGACGACTGACAACTGCTGTTTTGGAGAGGTGCGTGAGTGGTTGAAACGATCCGCCTCGAAAGCGGACATACCTTAACGGGTATCGTGGGTTCAAATCCCACCCTCTCCGCCATGACTCCCTGAACAAGAAAGGCTTCCCCCCGTGTCCTATCGACCCGACACTCCTTTCGACAGCGTGGAAAGCGCCCACGAGTACGTCCACCTCCTGGAAGAAGCCATCGCCGAAGCGAAACGCGACGTCGCCGCCGACCTGGCGGCCGCATCGGCGTCCCAGCCCGACCGCCGCGTCGAAGCGCAACGGTTGGTTCACTACAAGCTGGAGAAGCTGGAACAGCAACTGCACAACAGCAGCCGGCTGCTGAACGATCTGCGCTCGTTGCGGCGGCTGTTGTTCGACGAGAGGGTCGCGGACGCTGCGCCCCGCGCCAAGGCGAAGACGGAAGCGGCCTGAGCGAGCGGCTGAATCAGGCCCGCATCTTTTCGCCAAACTTCTTTTCAAATTTCGCCAGCTTGGGCGAGATCACGAACATGCAGTAGGGCTGGCGCGAGTTCTCGTTGTAGTAGTTCTGGTGGTAGTCCTCGGCCTTGTAGAACTTCGAGGCGGGCTCGATCGCAGTCACGATCGGCTCGGGAAAAGCCTTCGCAGCGGTCAGTTCCGCAATGACCTGTTGGGCAACCTTCCGCTGTTCGTCACTCTCGTAGAAAATCACCGAGCGGTATTGCTCGCCCGTGTCATTTCCCTGCCGGTTGAGGGTGGTCGGATCGTGCACGGTGAAGAAGACCTCGACGAGATCGCGATAACTGATCTCATCAGGATTGAAAGTCACGCGGACGACTTCGACGTGTCCGGTGTCGCCGCCGCAGACCTGGCGATAGGTGGGATTGTCGACGTGTCCACCCATATAGCCGGACTCGACATGGATCACGCCAGTCAGACGTTGGAAGATCGCTTCGATACACCAGAAACATCCGCCCCCAAAAGTTGCTGTTTGCTCGTTAGGCATGGTGGTTAGATGCCTCAGTCCTTCCGGAAGTTCCAGTCCCAAATCCACCACGGAGACACGGAGGCACGGAGAAAACCAAAGAGAAAGTTGCTCTTCTCGGTGTCTCTGTGCCTCCGTGGTGGATTTTCTTTTGACTACACCGACACTGTGAACGATGTTTCGGTGCGCGTAACGGGCCGATACAGCGTATCGCGTTCGACCGGTTCCCTGCCCGTTTCCTTGATCAGGCGGATCAGGTCCTGGCGCCGCAAGCCTTGTGGCGTCGTCGCGCCGGCGTCGTGGTAGATCTTCTCTTCGACGACCGTTCCGTCGATGTCGTCGGCGCCGAAGCGCAGCGAGATCTGGGCGATCTTGGGCGTCATCATCTGCCAGTACGACTTGATGTGCGGAAAGTTATCGAGCACGAGGCGGCTGACTGCGATCTGCTTGATGTCGAGCATGCCGGTCGTCGTGGGCAGATGCTGCAGCGGCGTATTGGCCGGATGGAACGCCAGCGGGATGAACGTCTGGAAGCCGCCAGTCTGGTCCTGCAAGGTACGTAATTTGAGCAGGTGGTCGACGCGGTCTTCGTCGTTCTCGATGTGGCCGTAGAGCATGGTGGCGTTCGACTTGAGGCCGATTTCGTGCGCCAGGCGGGCGGTTTCAAGCCATTGATCGCCGTCGATCTTGTGGTCGCAGATGATGTGGCGGACACGGTCGGCAAAAATCTCAGCGCCGCCGCCCGGGAGCGAGTCGACGCCCGCTTCCTTCATCTTCACCAGCGTGTCGCGAATCGAGAGTTTCGCGCGCTTCGCGAGGTATGCGACCTCAACCATGGTGAAGGCCTTCATGTGCACTTGCGGAAAGCGCTCTTTCAGTCCGGAAACGAGATCGAGAAAATACTCGAACGGCAGATCGGGGTGCAGGCCGCCAACGATGTGAAATTCAGTGATGGCTTCGGTGTATCCGGTGGCCGCGGTCTGAAAGGCTTCTTCGAGGGCCATGGTGTAGGCGCCGGGCGCGTCTTTCTTGCGTCCGAAGGCGCACAGGCGGCAGGCGGCGATGCAGACATTCGTCGGATTAATGTGGCGGTTGACGTTGAAATAGGCCTTGTCACCATGCATGCGCTCGCGCACCCAGTTGGCAAGCCAGCCGACAGCGAGGATGTCGCCAGTGCTATAGAGAGTGAGAGCATCGGCTTCGGTCAGACGCTCGCCGCTGAGGACTTTGTCTTTGATTGGCTGCAGACGGAGGTCGTCCGTCTGGAATGGGTGCGTTGCCATCGCCATCCATGATATCGCAAGCCCATTGGTTGGTTTAAGCTGAATCATGCATTCAGAGATTCCGGATTCTTCAAATTCATGGAAGGCTTCACCATATCGCATTGTGGGGCATCTCCAGCACCGCAAATCCGATGACGATCACTTCCGATCTTGTTGACGCGCTCCCAAAGATAGCGGTGCCAGTCGCTGTCGGCATTGGGTTTGCGCTGTTTCGGAAGTATCTGCCTGCCAGCAGGAAGCAGGCCCAATCCCAGGCTTCCGGCGACATCGCCGAACATTTCACCGGAACTTATGTGCTCGTAAACGGTTGCTTGATCGTGATCGGGTTGGCACTTGGCTTCTCAGTCTACAAACTTCTGGTCAGTACGAATCTTTGGTTCGCGGAGCTCGATAGCCCTTCTAGATTTCAACTTCTCCCGACGAAGGCCATTTGGTGGTTTCTGCCCGGCTTCGGCGCTCTCTGCCTTAGTTGGGAAATTACTCTCACCTTGTGGTCACTCTTTGGGGATCGGGAACGGATTGCTCGATTTGTGGAATGGACTCACGCTCGCGCCGGCTACAACTGCACGCGTGCTCTTCGGTGGTTGGCGCTGATCATCGTGCTCCCTGTGGCGATTGTCACGCTCCCGGCCGTGCCGATGCACGCCACCCTGCGCGACGACGGATTGCGTATTCGGGGGTATGCCACGTGGAAGGCGCGCTCTTACCAGTACTCCCAGGCGTGCAGGGTCTCTGTGGTTCAAGGCAACCGCGATCGTAAAGGAAGGTTCATCCAGCGCGCCACAGTGATCGTTCAATTCGATGACGGCTTTGTCTGGGACTCTGCCGACAATCGCGACTTCACCTCGAAACCGGATTCCGGCCTGGCGGAGTTTCTAGGTGAAAAGACAGGTCTGGAAATCACCTACGCCGAAACCGCATCGGATATTCCTCAAAGCATTCGTCCGCGTTGAAACAACACATCTCCGGCGACGAAGGCAAAGAAGACCACCGAGATCACGCCGTTCATGGTGAAGAAGGCGGCGTTCAGCTTGCTCAAATCATCGTGGCGAACGAGCAAGTGCTCGTAGGCGAGGAGTGTGGCCACGGCGAGGACTCCTGTCATCGCCAGTTTGCCCAGTCCGAAGGTGATCACCAACGCGATCAGCAGGCCCAGCATCGTGAGATGGAAGAGGCGCGCAATCCACAGCGCAGTTTTGATCCCCATGTGGCGCGGGACGGAATGAAGGCCATGATTGCGATCGAAGTCATAGTCCTGGCAGGCGTAGATGACATCGAAGCCGCCCACCCAGAAGGTGACGGCGGCGGTGAGGAGGAGAATGCGCGGGTCGAGGGAGCCGCGCACGGCGATCCAGGCGGCAGAGGGGGCGATGCCGAGAGCGAATCCTAGGAAGAGATGCGACCAGCGGGTGAAGCGCTTCGAATACGAATAGAGCAGGACCACGGCTAGCGCCACCGGCGACAGCATCAGCGTGAGGCGGTTCAACTGCGACGCGGCGAGTACGAAGATCGCGCAGGAGACGATCACGAACGTGCTGACGAAGCCGTGGGTCAGCAGTCCGGCGGGAAGGGCACGGATGGCGGTGCGCGGGTTGGCGGCGTCGATGGCGGCATCAGCGAGGCGATTGAAAGCCATGGCAGCGGAGCGGGCGGAGACCATAGCGACGACGATCCAGGCGAGTGGACGCCATGCGGGCACACCTCCGGCCGCGAGCATAGCGCCGCACAGCGCAAAGGGGAGCGCGAAGACAGAGTGCTCCCACTTGATCATCTCGAGCGTGAGTTTCAGGTTTCGGAATACGCCCACCCTCTGATTCTAAAGCTAGTGGCTTCTGGCTACTAGCTCCTTCCCACCCTTTACGTCGCAAAGAACGCGACGGGAAGGATAGCGCATCCGCTTCTTCTTTTCCCTTCTTCAAATTTGACGAAAGTGATCACTTCCTTGCGCTGGTTCCCTTCCCTTGGCCAGGCCCACTTCCCTCGTGCCTTGGAAGGTCGAGCGGCGGGGCATGCTCTGGATCGATCCAGAGGGACCGTATCCCGCCCGAAGGCAGGAAGCCCGCACAGAATGTAGTGCCGCCACGAAGGTCTAGGCTCCTCAAGCGCTGTCCGGTTCTGCCTAGGACGGACAGGGTCGCGCCATCTGTGGTCCCTATTTTTAGAATAGCAAAGTGCATAGGGTTTCCCGCCAACTTTGCTGGAAATATATGTAGCGCGCGATCATACGGTTACGGGGAATTTGGGGATTTTCGGGGCTTGACACGATTTTGGGATATTCCTCGCTCGCGACGTTGGGCAGCCATTACTCCGGGTAACGCGCATGCGGCGAGGCGCCGGCGCTGTCCGGCGGGCGGACAAAAACGTCCGCCTTACGCTTGGCCAGGAGCCCCCCCTCCACACACTTGTTGGGGCTACGGTCGCGCTTCACCCTCTACCAATGGGACGAAGCGGCAGCCTTCCAGCAACGTGATTTCGGAGTCTCCATGGACTTTTCGGATCAGGTGCAGCTCCTGGCTGGACGGCGGTCCGATGGGGACGATCACGCGGCCGCCTTCTTGCAGCTGGGCGAACAGGGCGGGCGGCATTTCGGCGGCCGCGGCTGAAACGAGGATGGCGTCGTAAGGGGCGTGTTCGGGCCAGCCGTGACTGCCGTCGCCGACGAGGATTCTCACGTTCGAGTATCCCAATGTCGTCAGCCTTGTCTGGGCCGAGGCTGACAGTTGGGGGTGTCGTTCTATCGAGTAGACTTCGGCGCACAGCCGCGCCAGCAGGGCTGTAGCATAACCGGAGCCGGTTCCGACTTCGAGGGCGCGGTCGGTTGGCTGCAGCGCCAAATGCTGCAGCATCACGGCGACAATGTAGGGCTGGGAAATAGTTTGTCCGGCGCCGATGGGCAGGGGATGATCGTCGTAAGCCCGGTCCTGGAATTCGGGCAAGACGAACTCGTGACGCGGGACTTCGCGCATGGCATGGAGCACGCGGGGATCGCGGATACCGCGATCCTCGAGTTGGGTGCGGACCATGTGTTCGCGCTGCGCGGTGATTTGGTCGGACATGGATTAGCACCGAGCCGTTAGCTTCTAGCTCTCAGCTTTGGCTATTAGGCGCCGATGTCGGTCGCCGCACTTCCTGGTTTGACCAAGTGCTCAACGCTGAGAGCTAAGTGTTGGGTCAATACGGTCCGATAATTCCGCCGATATTTCGCGAGGCTGGCGGCTCCGGACGAACGGTGCGGCGCTTGCCTTCCATCATGTCGAGATATTTGTAGGCAGTGCCGGTGTTGAAGAGGACCACGGCATCGTCGGCACGGAAAAATCCGCTGGCGCGCAATTTCTGATATGCGACCAGCGAGGCCGCCCCTTCCGGTGACGCGAATACGCCCTCGACGCTGGCCCAGTGGCGGACGGCGGCAAGAATTTCTTCGTCGGTCGCGGCCACGGCGGTGCCTTTGCTTTTCTTCAGGATGTCGAGGATGAGATAGTCGCCATACGCTTTGGGAACGCGCAGGCCGGCGGCGAAGGTTTCGGCGGCGTTCCACAGTTCCGACGCGCTCTTCCCTTCTTCCCAGGCTTTGACGATGGGCGCGCATCCGGCGGCCTGCACCGTAACCATCTTCGGACGCTCGGAGCCGATCCAGCCCAGCTGCTCCATCTCGTCAAAAGCTTTCCACATGCCGATCAGGCCGACACCGCCGCCGGTGGGATAGATGATGCCTTGCGGCAATTTCCACCCGAACTGTTCGGCGACTTCGTAACCCATCGTCTTCTTGCCCTCGACGCGGAAGGGTTCTTTGAGCGTGGAAACATCGAACCAGCCTTCTTTGTCCTTGCGCTCGGCGACCATGCGGCCGCAGTCGCTGATGAGGCCGTCGACGAGCGTGACGTGCGCGCCGTAGTAGTCGCATTCCATGCGGTTGGCGATGGGGACGTCTTTCGGCATAAAGATATGGGCTTCGAGTCCGGCGGCTGCGGCGTAGGCGGCAAGTGCTCCGCCGGCGTTCCCGGCGGAAGGCGCGGCCAGCTTCTTCAATCCGTAGTGCCGCGCCATGGTGACGGCGGCGGACATGCCGCGCGCTTTGAACGACCCAGTGGGATTGAGGCCTTCGTCTTTAATGTAAACGTGCTGATACTCGCGGCTGGGGAGCATGGGAGTGAAACCTTCGCCCAGAGTGACGGGATCGGCGTCAGGCAGGACCTCGGCATAGCGCCACATCGTGGCGGGACGACCCTTGAGATCGTTAGTCCGCAATTTCCCGCGCAGGACAGCGAGGTCGTAACGGGCATAGAGAACGCCACCATCTTTGGGACAGGTGGGTTGCGGCCGATCGGCCGGGTAATGCTGTCCGCAGCGTGTGCATTCAAGGAACGACAGACTCATCGGGGGAAGGATAGCACTTACAAGCATCGTGATCGTCGAACCACCGTGTCCCCGTTCGATGGAATGCTGTATAGAATTGAGGTTAACGGAGCGATCGCCATGGAGAAGCAGAACGAAACCCATTCCGAGGAGAGTCCGGCCCAGGCGGCAGCGCATGTTGCGAGTGCTCACCAGATTCTAAAAGGCTTGCAAGAGAAGATGGGTGAGCACCCAGAAATTGGCGCCGCGATCACCAAACTCGAGATGGCGCTGAATATTCTCGCGGTGCAAACGGGCGGGATGCTTTGAGTCTCCGTCCTTGCCTGCCAGTATCGGTAATAGCGGGGCGCTCAGGCAGGCAATCTCTTCAGCAAATCACTCGCGCGGCGGAACCACGGACGCTCGCGGCGCCGGAGGTAGCTGGGCATGGTTGGTTTCTTGTCGAGCACTTTCCGCGCCCACTCACGCGCTTCGGCGTTGCGTTGCTCGGAAGCTAGCAGGTCGGCGAAATTGAGATAAGTTTCCGAGAGCGTGGACGTGGTCGTTACCTGACGAAAGAGGAGTTCGGCTTTTTCTTTCTGTCCGGTCTTTGCGTAGGCGTGAGCCAACAACCCCGCGGCACGCTGGAAGTCGTAGTCCGACTCTCTGGCTACCACTTTTTCCAGGTCGGGCAAGGCGGCGGCGAAGTCTCCCAACTGAATGGCGCACACTCCGCGGCGGTAGAACGGATCCGGCGTATCGGCGCGGGCCTTGATGGCTTTGTCGAAGGCGTCGCGGGCTTGCGTGATCTTGCCGTCGTCCATGTAGAGGTCGCCGAGTTCTTCCCAATTTCCGGCTGACGGATTGTCGCGAATCATGGCTTCCAACTGGCCGATACGCTTGCGGCGCGGGAAGACTTTGAAGGATTGTCCGACGAGTCCGATGTCGGGAAGCGCTTCGACGAACAGGTACACGATGGCGCCGAGCGGGCCGAGAAACAGGATGATGTAGATCCAATAGGTGTCGGGACGCCGGCGAATGAAGTGGATGATCGCCAGTCCCTGGAGCACGAAGCCCCATGGATAGATGAGTGAGCCAAAGATGCCCATGCCCGTTTGGACCTTGCGGTGAGATTACACAAGTTCATAGCGAGGCGCAAAGTTACTCGCAGGTAGCGGTGAAGTGACTTGAAGTTGGGATTCCTCTGTGAACCTTCGTGGCCTTAACGGTTTCAAACACCTCCTAACCACCAAGGACACTAAGGTACACGAAGGAAAACCGATACTACTCGGCGCGCAGACGGTTCTTCCAGTGCGACCAGATGAACCAGGTGATCCCGGCCAGGAGCAGTACTCCGATTACGGCGTCGAATTGATGGAAGTACTTGCCCAGCGAGCGCCAGTTTTCACCGAGCTTCATTCCCGCCCAGGCCAGGGCCAGGCACCACGGCCACGATCCTAAGAAAGTGTAGATGTGAAATTTGCCGCGGGGCATGCGGGCGATTCCGGCGGGAAGCGCGATAAACGTGCGGATCACTGGCAGCAGGCGGGCGATGAACACGGCGGCCTGTCCCCAGCGGAGGAAGAAACGGTCGGCCCAGTCGAGTTCGCGGCGGCCCATGAGGATCCAGCGGCCGTAGCGTTCGACGAGCGGGCGTCCGCCGTAATAGCCGACTTCGTAAGCGACGAGCGAGCCGAGGTTGCAGCCGATCGCTCCTGCCGTGGCGACCCAGAACAGCTTCATGCTGCCTTCGAAGACCAGGTATCCGGCGAACGGCATGATCAGTTCTGACGGCAGGGGAATGCAGGCGGACTCGATCGCCATGAGGATGGCAATGCCCGCGTAGCCGGTGGCGGCGACGATGGACTTGATGAAGACGAAGAGGACGGCGAGGATTTTTTCGGTCATGTCAAAAGCGGCTACGAGCTTCGAGCTGCGAGCCTCGAGCAACCCCCAACAGATCCCTCGCTCCTCCACCCCAGCAAGCAAAAACCGCTTGCAGGGGACCCCGGTCGCTCGGGATGACAATTGATGAAAAAGGGACAGCTCAGAACGCGCCTTCCTGGGTGAAGCTGAAGCCGGGCAGGCTTACGCCATCGGCCGCCTTGGCGACTTTCACTTTGACTACCGGCGCGTCGGGTGCGGTCACTTCCGCCGGGCGCAGCACGGCGAACTGGCTGAAGACTTCGCTGTAGACCTTGGTGACGAGGTAGTCCTGACCACTGGCGTCCTGCCGCCAGACTTGTCCGAGTTTGATGCTCTTCACGGCCACTGTGTTTGTCCTTTGAGTTTCAGAGTACTCAGGGTGTGGGCAGGCGTCAATTGCTGGACGGGTTACGGGAGGGTGCAGAGATGGTGAAGCTCATTGCGACGGGGCGGGGTGCCCGTCGCTCCATCGCTCGCTTTGTTACCATGAACGTTTCACAGGAGACCTTATGCCGCGTGGGAATATGCCGCGACGACCAAGCCGCAGCGGGCGACAGGAAGGCGTAAGGCGTCCCGGCAATCAACTGCGCAAGACGGCGGACCGTGCGGTGACTGCGGTAGTGGCAAAGAAAGCCAAAGCGCCCGCGGCGCGGGCTTCTGCCGCGAAGAAAGCGCCCGCCGGATACAACCCCGTTGCGCCCGAACGCGTGCGGGCAATTATGGAAGGGCTTGACCAGATGTACCCGGGCGTGACCTGCGCGCTCACCCATCGCAGTGCCTGGGAGTTGCTGGTCGCGACGATTCTCTCCGCGCAAAGCACGGACGTTCGCGTGAACATGGTTACGCCCGCTCTGTTCGAGAAGTATCCGACCGTGCAGGATTTCGCGGCACTCGAACCGGAAGCCCTGCAGCCCGATGTACGATCAACCGGATTCTTTCGCAACAAGTCCAAGTCCGTGGTGGGCGCTGCACGTAAGATCGTTTCCGACTTTGGCGGCAACGTTCCAGAGACCATGGAGGAGTTGCTGACTCTTCCCGGCGTAGCCCGCAAGACAGCGAATGTCGTTCTGGGGACGTGGTTCAAAAAGAACGAGGGTGTCGTGGTGGATACACACGTCACTCGGATATCGCGGCGGTTAGAGCTCACCAAGCAGGAAGATCCGCAAAAAATCGAGCAGGATCTGACGAAGATCGTTCCGCGGGAACGGTGGACGGATTTTTCGCATGAAGTGATCTGGCACGGACGGAGGCTATGCATGGCGCGGGGTCCGAAGTGCGCGGAGTGCGGGATTGAGAAGCTGTGTCATGCTGGGGATAAGACGTGGTCCACGGTCGAGATGCACGGCGCTGCCCGCGGCGTGTGATGGTCTGGCGGCCTTCACGGCGGGGGGCTGGTCGCCAGCGCTACGTTTCGTGCTACTCGTCTCCTGTGTAGGCTAGCTCCACCACAGTGCAGTCGTCGTTCAGGGGCGTGCCGCCGCAGAAGTCTGCGATGGCGGCGAAGATGTCATCGATAGATTTGCTCGTTCCGGCCACCGCCTCCAGGCGATCACTGTCGAACATTTCTCCGTGGGAGTTCTCAGCTTCGGTGACGCCATCGGTCACCAGGATCAGACGGTCGCCGGGCTTCATCTGACAGCGATCGCTTTCGTAGGTGGCTTCCTGCAGCAGGCCCACCGGCAGATTGCCGTGGCCGGGGCGGAGCACTTCGCGGTTGCAGATCCAGACGGGCGGAACGTGGCCGCAGTTGACGTATTCGAGGTCGCCGTCGTGGCGCAGACGGGCCACAATCATGGTCGCGTACTTGCCGCCGATATGCTTCTTCGTGATGTAACGATTGAGAGCACTGACGATCTCGGTCAAGGGCATGCCGGCGATGAGGTGCGAATACATCATGCCCTGCAAAGTCGAAGCGAGGAGGGCGGCGGACACTCCTTTGCCACTGACGTCGCAGAGCACGACCGCCAGCCCCTCGGGGGTGTTGACCGCGTCGTAGAAGTCGCCTCCAATTTCTTTACAGGGAAGATTGCGCGGGCTGAGACGCGCGAACGGGACCTCGGGAATGGTCACCGCCATGAGCTGCTGCTGGATGGAAGCGGCAATCGCGAGCTCCTGCTGGTAGCGGCGGGCCGCTTCTTCGGCCTGCACCAGTCGCGCGTTTTCAATCAACTGCGCCGCTTCCGTCGCGATCGCCCCCAGGATGTCTTTGCTCACGTCGGTGATATCCCGGGAGGCGAAGCGCGAGTCGACGTAGAGCGCGCCCATCACGTCGGCGCCGGCAGGTTGCTCGGGACGGATCGCCTGCACTTGCGGGCGGCGGAGCGGCATGCAGATGACGGTGCGGAGATCGAAGGCAACGATGCTGTGCCGTTCCTTCATGTCCATTTCCTGGCTGGTGTCGGTCACCAGGTACTCGGAGTTCGAAGTGAGGGCCTCTCCCAGGACGGAGCGAGAAATGGTCTTGTCGTCAAGCAGGGGCTCGCCTTTGGAGTTCCGCCCGGCGGCAAGCGTCAGATTTCCGTCGTTATCCTTCAGAAATATGTAGCCACGCTCGGCACGGGTCAGGCGCAACGTGGCGTCGATCAGCGTGACCAGGATTTCGTCGAGTACGCCGATGGTGTTCAGCTTGCGCGCGGCTTCCAGAAACAGCGTGAGCTTCTCCAGGTCGCTGGATTCCGGCGAGATCTGCATGACCGAGATCTGGCTGAGGAATTCGCGGGCGGTATTGGACGTGGCGTGGAGGGGATGGAAAATCAGGTAGGCGACGTCGCGAGCGCCGAACTCGAGACGGTCGTTGCGCGAAAGCTTGCGGCGGTCGACTCGTTCTCCGTTCACGAAGGTGCCGTGTTTGGATCCCTGGTCGACGACGAAGAACTCGCCGTTTTCGGCAACGATCGAAGCATGTTCACGCGAGACGCGGGGATCGGGGATCACGAGGTCGCGATCCACCTTGCGGCCGACCGTGTACGGAGTGTGGTTCAGCGAGAGCGTCTGCTGCTCGTTTCCCTGGACGTAGATCACGACGGGGAAAATTCCCGAGATGGCTCCCGAGGGTGTCGCTGACGAAACTGACATGGGCCCGAAAGTCTCCTGCGGCCTGGTGCGGAGCGTTCCCGCACTGGCCTAAGCATTTTACGACGGGAAGGTCACTGCGGAATGGGTGATCGTTCGCGAGTTGGCCAGGGGTAGCATCAGGGCAGATACGGCCAGGGGCAGAGCAGGAGTCGCCCAGGCAGGGATGGCCCATAGGCTTTCCACGGTTTCCGGCCGGAGGACAAAGGAAAGGCCGGCCAGAATAACAGCCGCCAGCCACTGCCAAGCCAGCAGGAATCCTGTACCCGCCAGGAGCACGCGGATCGCGGGACTTCTCCGCCACAGTGTTCGCCGCTCCCGTATGAGGAGCAAGATCGCCGGCAGGAGCAAAACCTGGTTGTAGAGCGCATAGCTGGGCACGAGCAGCAAAGTTGTCGCCAGCACAAAGCAGATCGTGGCGGAAAAAGTTGGATCGTCGGCGGCTCTATGGCGATTCTTCCAGCACACCAGAGCGACGGCGGCCCCGGCTGCGATCTCGGTCAGCCAACTCCAGGGTGTCGGAAGCAGTTTGTGCAAGAGGGGAATGCCCTCGGTATAGGCCAGGTAGTCGCGCATGGCCTGCCAGAAACGGGAGATCCAGTGTGGCAGCAGAATTTCTGACGCGGCGGCCAAGATGGCAACCGTCGCCAGAAACGAGGCTACCCAGCGATAGCGGCTCTTCCAGTCGCCCAGCGTCCAGATCGCCAGCCATAGCAGCAGCACGCAGACCACTTGCGGCTTAATGGTGGCGAGACCCAGCAGGATTCCAGCGGCAATGGGGCGATTTGCGATCAGGAGCGCGATGGCTCCCATCACCAGCGCAGCCACCAGCAGAGTGATCTGCTGCAACTTCAACCCTTGAACGACCGCGAGACTGCCGAAGAGCAGCGCAACCATGCAAATCTGTTCCGGGTACGACAAATGCCAGCGGAGAATTCGCAGGCAGATGGGCACCAGGGCCATCGTCAACGCTGCCAACAGCCAGAAGAAGCCTCGCTGCACGACGGCGAAGGGCAGGTGGACAGCAGGCGCCAGGTAGAACACCACATAAACGGGGTACGCGAATGCCTGTTGGTCTTTCGGATCGGCGGGGTTGGACGGGTCCAGAGCGCGTCCATAGTATCCCTCCTGGATCTCGCGGGTGACGGCCGGGCTATAGGGATCGCGGCCATGCAGCAATAGTTCCCGCGCCCCGAGCCAGCGCGGGTAGAGATCGGAAAGGTTGCCGCGCGGCCGGCCGGTTCTGGCGGCATCGGAAATCTGTTGCATCACGAGCACTCGTTGCACGTAGAGCCACATGCCCGCCGAGCACAGAATCGTTGCAGCCACCAGCCACCACGGATTGGGACGTAGACCAGTGTTGCTCATGCCATGGCGGAAGGGCTCGTCACGCCAGCTCCGCAGTGTGCGATTGTACGGGAACACATGAACGCCAGAGCCGGTACAGCAACGCGAGCAGCAGCAGGGCAAACCAGGCGAACTGGTTGAAGCGAAGCCAGAGCATCGCGTACAGGGGTGTCAAGAAGAGCAGCAATAACAGGACGACATCTGCACGAGTGAGCGGGCGAATCTGTCCGCCAAACAGAAGTAAGGCGACCGGGAGCAGGAGGATCAGATCATAGGGAAGCGCATGATAACTGATGAGAATGGTTACGACGATTCCCAAGGCGAACGGATAAAAAACGGCGTCGCCGGATTTTCGGACTTGCCACATCGTAGCCAGAAACAAGGCAGCCGAGACCACGATTGTGACGATGTGGCTTAGACCGGTGCCGGTCAAGGAACCGGTAAGGGTATCGATCAGGCCGCGGAGGTTGGGCATGTCGTTCGCACCGATGGCGCCGCCAGCGCCGCTCCTTTCCAGGTGGAGGACAAAGCGAACGTAGTCGATGGCGCCATGCCATCCCACGACAGCTACAGAGACGCCGGCCAGCAGCAGGGCCGCAGGAACGAATCCGGCCAGCAAACGAGGGCGGCGAACGGCCAGAATCAGAGCGAGGGGGCCGGCGAAGTGGGGCTTGAACAAACCCAAGGCGAGGGCGGCGCCGGCGCTGGCATCGCGGCCCCGCGACATGGCAACGAGCGTGATGACAACAATCAGCAGCAGCAGAACTGTGTCCTGTCCCTGGATGAGGCTGATGACGACGGGGAAGAAACCGGCAGCGGCAAGCGCCAGCAGCACCGGCGAGAGGGCTCGAACCTCCGGGAATGTCCTGAGAAGCGCCAGGCTAGCGGCGAGCATGATCAGGCTTAGCGCAGTCCAGGCGAGAAACGCGGGCAGGTATCCCAGCCACGTGAAGGGCACAAACAGGAGTGCTTCGAAGGGCGGATGGTTGTAGGGCAAGGCGCCTTTCCGAATGCGGACGTCGGGAGCAAACTCGCGTTGGGTGCGGTACTGGGCCGGCAGATCGTAGAGAGTCGAAACCTGCCCACTGCGAACCATCGTGCCCGCAGTGTAGAAAATGGTGAAGTCCTGATATCCGTTGCGAAGCGAGGGCCAAACGCTGAACACCATCACGACATGGCCGAACGCCATCGCCGCAAGAAAGGCGCCTGCAAGCCGCTGCTGGTTGCGTCCGCCGGACAAGTTCATAGGAACGCTGACTGCGGCTTGATTCTATAATCGCCATCGTTGACGTGATGAAGATTCTTCGGCTTGACCGCGCCAATCTGTTCGCAGGCATCCTGCTGCTCGGGTTATTGGCGATGACCGCGCGCAACGCCGTCGACCCCGACTTGTGGTGGCACCTGCGTACCGGCGAATGGATTCTGCAGACCGGGCATGTCCCCCATAACGATCCCTTCTCGTTCACGCGCGCAGGCAGCGCCTGGGTATCGCACGAATGGTTGTCGGAGGTGATCTTTTACGGGATATGGAGGCACAGCGGCGCCGCCGGCCTGATCATCTTTTCCGCGCTGGTGACGACGGCGGGATTCATCCTGCTGTACCTGCGGTGTCCGGCAAAACCGGCAGGGGCAGCGGTGGCGGTAGCCATCGGTGCGCTGGCGGCTGCGCCTGCCTGGGGAGTACGTCCACAGATGTTCACTTTTGCGCTCGCCAGTCTGATGCTGTGGCTGCTGGAGCGAGGCGAACAGCGGCCATGGGTCCTGTTGTGGATCCCGCCATTGTTTTTGCTGTGGCTCAACCTGCACGCGGGATTCGCACTGGGGCCCGCGCTGCTGCTGGCGTGGGCAATCGGGCTGGGTTGGGAAGTGGCTTCAGGCCAGACGTCCTGGCGCGAGGCTCGCCCGTACCTTTGTCGGATCCTGCTGGTGCTGGTCGCTTGCATGGCTCTGGTACCCCTGAATCCGAGCGGATCACAGCTTTACCGTTATCCGCTGGATGTACTGCGATCAGCGGGCATGCGGTCTTTCATTGTCGAGTGGCTGCCGCCTGATTTTCACCAGCTCCTGTATGCGCCCGTTCTTTTGATTTGGCTCGGATTGCTGGTGGCTCTGGCTGGGAAACGATCACGGCCCCAGGCGCGCGTGCTGGCGCCGTTCATCCTGACGTTTGCGGCGGCGCTGGATGCAGTGCGCCACATTCCCATTCTGGTTTTGGTGGCCACACCAGTGCTTGCCGCGTTGTTCTCCCCTGCGACGCCGGCTGAGCGCGCAACGAGGAGTTCTTCGCCACAGTACCCGCTGGTTTTTCGTGCGATCGTCCTGGTCCTGATGGCAATTTTTGCCGTAGTCAGGTGGGACAACCTGTTGCACAGACAATCCCAGATCGAGGCGGAACACTTTCCTTCGCAGGCAGTAGAATTCCTGAGCTCCAACCTCCTGCCGCGGCGCTTGTTTGTCTACTACGACTGGGGAGGCTATGCGATCTGGAAGCTCTATCCCCAATATCAGGTTTCGTTGGACGGGCGCGCCGATCTTTATGGAGACGATCTGCTGCATCAGTTCCAGCAGACATGGCAGGTGCGGCCGAACTGGCGGCGGAACCTCGATCTTTGGGGGGTTCAGACCATCCTGATCCCCCCTGCCTCACCTTTGACCGAGGCCCTGCTTTTAGACGCGGACTGGCGGGTAAGCTACCGTGATTCGCGGGCGGTGGTCTTTCTGCGGCGCTGATTTCAGTGGAAGGCAAAGCAGAGACGAAACGGGGTGTATCGAGATTGACCACCACCTGAAAAAATGTGTACCGGAGGCCCCTCGAATCTGCGAAACTAGGCCAGACAGACCCTAATTCGGCCGTGAGGAGACGGTCGAACCGCCTGGGTCCTCGCAATCAGCAAGGTGGCAGTAGTCTAATCAGGTCTTCAGTGCCTGCGATTGGCCGGGTTTGTCCGGCCGGGGGCGGGATGGAATGGAACCGAGGTTGACGCGACTTGATGGAGGCAAACGCATGAGAGATCTGGCCAATCTATTGTGGCGCAATGAAGAAGGGCAGGACATCGCCGAATACGCCGTCATGCTGGCCGTGATCCTGGTAATTGTGATTGGCACGATCCGCCTGATTGGCGGCAATGCCAACAATGTCTTTTCTTCCGTCGCCAGCAGTATCTCGCAGTAAGTCGAAATGGATGAAAACCGGGTGGTTGCGTCGCCCGGGCTGAAGCAAGTCCGCCGCTGCGGTGAGTGTGGAAGCGGCGGGCAAGGAGAGGAATGAACCGAGGCCGTCTGTTAATGATCGGGGGGTTGGCCCTGGCTCTGGGCCTCCTGGTCAGCTTTGCCGTCTACAATCGGCTGCGCCTTTCACTTGGCGCCAGCAACGAACCTGGAGTGGACGTTGTAGTCGCCGCCGACGACATCCCTGTGGGAACCAAACTGGAGGACCGCTATGTTCGCGTGGCAAGGTTCCCGCAATCTGTGGTTCCTCCCGGCGCTTATACAAAGGTGTCACAGGTCAGTGGAAGGGGAGTAGTTCTGCCAGTCAGCAGGGGTGAATTCATTTTGCCCACCAAGCTGGCCGCCCCGAACGCCGGGTCTGGATTGCCGTCGCTGATACCGCCAGGTATGCGCGCAGTATCGGTGCGCGTCAATGATGTGGTATCGGTTGCGGGCTTTGTGCAGCCGGGATCGCGAGTGGACGTTCTGGCGACCGGAAATACAGGCGGGGGGAATGACCGGCAAACGACGACGGTCCTGGAAAATGTGGCCGTGATCGCGGTCGGCAAGAGTCTGGAGCGTAGTTCGACGGGAGAATCGCAGGTGGCGCCGGTCATCACCCTGCTGGTTTCGCCGGACGACGCGCAAAGGCTGACGCTGGCCTCGCAAGAAGGAAGGATCCAGCTGGCGTTGCGTAATCCTCTGGACACGCGCAAGGAAGGGATTGGAGCCACACGCGCCAGTTCCCTGTATCCGGGAGCTGCTCCTGCGCCAACCGAACCCAAGCCGAAGATTCACCGGGCAACGACTCCGCCGCCTACGGTGATGGCGCCCTCCACCTACAACGTGGAAACGATTCGTGGCAGTAAACGGGACGAAACCAAGTTTGAACCATGATGGCGCAAGCACTCGCACCTGCACTTTCGCTTGAAAAATCTATGCGTGCTCAATCGAAGAGGTTCGACGTGATGCAGGAACCTCGCCTGCTGACCCTGGCCCTGCTCCTGCTGCTCAGCCCCGCGTTTGCCGCGTCGGATGCCGAGTCACAGGCTGCGCCCGCTCCGGCTTCCGCGCAGGGAAATGCGGGCTCGCCGCAGACGGCGGCGGTGAATCCACCGTCAACCCAACCTGGGCCGGGCGCGGCCCCTCTGCGCGTCATGGTGGGCAAGTCACTTCTGATCAACACCACGGAACGGTTGAAGCGCGTCGCCGTGACGGATCCATCGGTCGCCGACGCGCTGGTGGTGACACCGAACCAGGTGCTGGTCAACGGACTCTCGCCGGGGGAGATTTCCCTGCTCATCTGGGACGAAGTGGAGCGTTCGCAGAGTTTCGATCTGCGCGTGGACGTCGACATTACGGCTGCCGCGGAGGAAATGCACCGCATCTTTCCCGATGAGCAGATTTCCGTGACCCCGTCGCGCTCCGCGATTGTTCTCGCCGGCCACGTCACTACAGAGGATGTCGCCAAGCACGCCGGCGCGATCGCTTCGGCGTACTCGAAAAACGTCGTCAACGTTCTGACCTTTGGCCCCGTCGGGGCGCAGGAAGTGCTGCTTGAGGTGAAGTTTGCTGAAGTGGACCGGACGGTGCTGGGCCAGCTCGGCATCAATCTGTTCAGCACTGGAGCCGCCAACACGATTGGCACGATCTCGACCGGGCAGTTTGGCGGAATCCGGGAGGGTCCGATCACCGATCAGACCGGCGGAACGCCAACCGCGGGACAGTCGAACACGACGGTGGGCGATCTGCTGAATGTTTTCTTTTTCCGTCCTGACATTCATCTGGGCGTAGTGATCAAGGCGTTGCAGGCAAAGAATCTGCTGCAGATTCTGGCAGAGCCGAACCTGATCGCGGTGAACGGCAAAGAGGCCAGCTTTCTGGCCGGCGGAGAATTTCCCTTCCCCGTCGCACAGCCAAGCGGGCAAGGCTTGTCGACGATCACCATCCAGTTCCGCGAATTCGGCGTGCGCCTGAAGTTCACGCCCGTGATTCAACCCAACGGCAACATTCACCTGCGGGTGGTACCAGAAGTGAGTACGCTGGATTTCGCGAATTCGGTGACCATCTCGGGAACGACGATTCCCGCCATCAGCACGCGCAAGGCCGACACGGAGTTCGAATTGCAGGATGGACAGAGCTTTGTCATTGCCGGCCTGATGGACAATCGCGTCACCAAAGTCATGAACAAGATTCCGGGACTGGGAGATATTCCCGTGCTGGGCAACTTCTTCAAGAGCGTCAGCACGCAGAAGAGCAATGCCGAGCTGATGGTTCTGTGCACGGCGCGGAGGGTTTCCGCGAATGCAGCCCCGCCGCCGGGTCCGGTCAACCCGGAACCACTTCTCGACAATGGCAAGTTCGATAATAAGAAACCCGAGGGCAGCGGGAAATAGGCACGGCCTCGCGCCGTGGGAGCGCGAGTTGGGGATATAGCGAGGGCGATGGGGACGAGTCATGCCGGAGTTGTCAGTCGCGGTTTTTGCCACGGACAATGATCAACGGGCCGTGCTGCAGGTACTGGTCGATGGAACCAGCATAGCGCGTACGATCTGCAGCCATGCCGCATTGCCGCTGGCGGCGACCGACTCTGTCATTCGCAAGACGCAAGCACTTTCCCCGAATGTGCTGCTGGTAGATATTCCGGCGGAGAGCCCGACTGCGGCACTGCGCGCGATCGAATTACTGCATCAGGAACTTCCTGAGTCGGCCATCTTCGCGATCGGGACGATGACGCAGCCCCAGCTGATCGTCAGCGCCATGCGCTCGGGCGCGAGGGAATACATCGAGCGTCCGACCACGACCACCGACCTGCTGGAAGCTTTTGTCCGCCTGACGTCGATCCGCCGCAAGCCTGGACGGGAGAGCTCGCGCGGAAAGATTCTCACCATTGTGAATGCGAAGGGCGGGAGCGGAGCCACAACGGTGGCGGTCAACCTGGCTCTCGCTTTGCAGTCGGTGCACACCACGGCGCTGGTGGACTTGGCGCCGCTGGGCCACTGCACGCTGCACCTGAACCTTAAGCCGGCGTTTACGGTAGCCGATGCGATCAGTAACCTGCACCGGCTGGATTCATCGCTGCTCGAGAGTTTCATGGCGCGGCATTCAGCCGGGCTGCAGGTGCTCGCCGGAGCGGTGGCTCCGTCACCCGTCGAGCCGACGGTCTCCGACTTTGCCCGGCTCTTCGACACCATGGCAAGCGTGTTCCGCTACATTGTTGTCGATGCTTCTTCTCGGCTTGACAGTGCCACACGGCTGGTGAGCAACCTGTCAGAGAAGGTCCTGCTCGTGGCTCACGCCGATGTAGCATCGCTGTGGAGCGCAGGACGCGTCGCGCAATATCTGGGAGAGAGCGGCTCGCGTGATCGGTTTGCGCTGGTGCTGAACCGCTATCGCAAGGTAGCAGGGTTTAACGAGGCGGAGACGGAGGCGGCGATCGGGGCACCGGTACTGTGGAGGATTCCGAACCAGTATTTTGCCGTCGCCACGGCCATTGATCGCGGCGTGCCGTTGATGCAGCAGGGGAATACAGAGATCGCACGTTCCATCTCCGGTTTGGCGGACTATTTGACCAAGGACGATCTGGATACGAAACGAACCACGTGGTCGCTATTCAAAACGGTTTAGGGAACATGGCTAATCTGCAAGCGTTCGAGCGCAGCGAGTACCAGCAGGTCAAAGCGGACCTGCACCGCAAGATCCTCGACCGGCTCGATCTGGAAAAGCTCGGCAAAGCCGCCGGCGATGCGGCGCGGGACGAAGTCCTGGTGCTGATCCGCAACTCGGTGAACAGCGAGGCGGTGCCGCTAAGCTTTGCCGAACGCGAGCGGCTGGCGCGAGAAATTCTTGACGAGATCTTCGGTCTGGGCCCGCTGGAGCCGCTGCTGAAGGATCCGGGTATCTCCGATATTCTCGTAAACCGGTTTGACCGCGTGTATGTCGAGCGTGCCGGCAAGCTGGAACTGACAGGGTTCTCGTTCAAAGACAACCAGCACCTGATGCAGATCATTGACCGCATCGTGTCGCGGATCGGCCGCCGCGTCGATGAATCGTCGCCCATGGTGGACGCGCGCCTGGCCGACGGCTCGCGCGTTAATGCCATCATTCCGCCGCTGGCACTGGATGGGCCGTGCCTCTCGATCCGGAGGTTCGGGCGCGATCCGATCACGGCGCGCAACATGCTCGAGAACAAGACGCTCTCGGAGCCGATGCTGGACTTGCTGTCGGCGATGGTGAAGGGCCGGTTGAACCTGCTCGTTTCCGGCGGCACAGGCGCCGGCAAAACGACCTTGCTGAATGTTCTGTCCGGCTACATTCCGAATTCGGACCGCATTGTCACCATCGAAGATGCCGCGGAATTGCAGTTGAAACAGGAGCACGTGGTGCGGCTGGAAACGCGTCCGCCCAACATTGAAGGCAAAGGCGCAGTGCGGCAGCGGCAGCTGGTGATCAACAGCCTGCGCATGCGTCCCGACCGCATCGTGGTGGGCGAGGTGCGCGGGGAAGAAGCGTTCGACATGCTGCAGGCCATGAACACCGGCCACGAAGGTTCGTTAACGACGGTGCACGCCAACTCGCAGCGTGACGCGCTGGCGCGCGTCGAGAACATGGTTTCCATGGCCAACCTGAATATTCCGGAGCGGGCGATCCGGCAGCAGGTTTGCGCGGCCATTCATGCGGTGGTGCAGGTGGCGCGACTCTCGGACGGCACGCGCAAGGTGCTGACCATTTCCGAGATCACCGGAATGGAAGGAGACATCATCGCGATGCAGGACATCTTCGTGTTCGATCGCACGGGAATCGACCAGCACGGACACGTTCGTGGATCGTTCCGCGCGACCGGCATCCGGCCGCGCTTCACGGAGCGCCTGGCAACCGCGGGTTGCCGTCTGCGTCCGGAAATCTTCGAGTCGAGGCTGGAGGTCTAGATGCCGGCTGCGATGGCTCTGGTCGTGTTTGTCGTGGTGAGCGTGATCACCTTTACGGTGCTGAGCCTGCTCGACCGGCGCAGTTCCCAGGCCCGGGTATTGCGGGACCGCCTGTCAGCTACGCAACAGCAGCCGGAACAGCCGGAACCGGCGGCGGCGCTACTGCGCGACGAGATGTTGAGCCGGATTCCCGCCTTTGATACGCTGCTGCGCCGCTCCGAGCGCGTCTCCGCCCTGCAAAAAATGCTGGGCCAGGGCGAGGTCAACGTTCGCGCGGGAAACTTCCTGATCGTCTGCGTGGCATCGGCGGCCGTATTTGGCTTGCTGCTCATGGTGGCCGGCGGCAACGTCCTGTTTGGCTGGGCGGGCGGAGTGCTGGGATTTTTCCTTCCGTATGCCTATGCCTCCCACCGCCGTGCCAAACGCTTCCAGCGTTTTGAAGAAAAATTTCCTGAAGCGATCGATACCCTGGCGCGCGCCGTGCGCGCAGGCCATGCCTTCACCACCGCGCTGGAAATGATCGCCGCTGAAGTGTCCGAACCCGTGGCCGGAGAATTCCGGCAGCTCTTCGAGGAACAAAAATTCGGCTTGCCCGTGCGCGATGCACTTCTGAACCTGGCGGACCGGATTCCGCTGGTGGACGTGAAGTTTTTTGTGACGGCCGTGATGTTGCAGCGTGAGACTGGCGGCAATCTCGCCGAGATCCTTGACAACCTCTCCTACGTGATTCGCGAGCGCTTCAAGATCATGCGCCAGGTGCGAGTCCACACGGCGCAGGGCCGCCTGACCATGGTATTGCTGATGGCTCTGCCGCCCACGATCGTGGTGATCATGCTGACGCTCAACCCCGGCTTTATCCAGCCACTGTTCACCGATCCGATCGGCCACGTGCTGATTGTGCTGGGCATCACGCTGCAAACCTTGGGTTACTTTTTCATTCGGAGGATTATCCGGATTCAGGTCTGACGCCATGGTGCTGGCCCTCTCCATTCTGATCTGTCTGACCATCGCGGTGGTGGTGTTCGCCTTCGGAGCCGCGACGGTGGCGCCGTCGTCGGTGCTGGGCTCGCGCTTGCGGGAGATCGGATGGCAGAGGGTAAAGGCGGAAGAAAAGCCGGCGATGCGCGAGCGGCTGCAGCAGGCGCTCGACCCGATCAGCCGCGCGCTGCCGGTGTCGCCCGCCGATGTTTCTGAGACCCGGGCATGGCTGATCCAGGCGGGTTATCGCGACGCGCGTCACGTCAACATCTACTTCGGGCTCCGCGCGCTGTTCGCCGGATTGGGGTTAGCAACGGTCGTGGTGGTGACAGGCTTCAGTTCTCCACTCCTGCTCGTCGGCGTGACGGCGCTGGGTTTCTTCATTCCGCGATTCTTTCTCAAGCGCGCGATGCAGGAACGCCAGCGGCGCGTGCGGCTGGGCCTAGCGGACGCGCTGGATTTGACGGTGATCTGCGTGGAAGCAGGGTTGGCGTTGGATCAGGCCATGATGCGGGTTGGCGAGGATCTGCGTCATGCCCACCCGGAACTGAGCGCCGAGTTTCATCTGTTCAATCTGGAAACGCGGGCAGGAAAGCCGCGCGTCGAGGCGCTGCGCAACCTGGCGGCGCGAACCGGCGTGGATGACATCCGGAGCCTGGTTGGAACCCTCATCCAGACCGACCGCTTTGGCACCAGCGTGGCCCAGGCGCTGCGGGTTCATTCCGATTCCCTGCGCACGGAGCGCCGGCAGCGCGCCGAAGAGCAGGCCGCGAAAACTACTGTTAAAATGATTATTCCCCTTGTCCTATTTGTGCTGCCCTCTCTGATTTTCGTCACTGTCGGCCCGGCGGTCATTCAGTTGATCCACGTGCTTCGCCCCATCTCCGGAGGGCAGCGGTGAATCGGTCACAGAACTAAGGAGTGGTTATGCCCGCGCACGGGCCCACGGGATTTGCTTTTAACCGTACGCGCACTACATACCTCGCGACCGAGCTGATGATCGCGCGCACGCACTGGTCGCGGTTTCGCGGGCTGATGGCAACCGATGCCGCGCGCTTCCGCCGCGGCCAGGGCTTGTGGATCGTGCCCTCGCGCGGCGTGCACACATTCGCCATGCTCTTCCCCATCGACGTCGTCTACCTGGATCACGAGCGGATTGTCATCCACCTTGAAGAGGAACTGAAGCCCTGGCGCCTGGCGGCGATTCGGGTGCGAGCCGCGTCGGTGCTGGAACTTCCGATTGGCACGGTGCGCGATTCCAGGACCACACTGGGAGACCAAGTGGATATCCTTATGGAACGCCCCCTTGATACCCAAGCTGCATGAGTACCGTCGAGACCATCCCGCAGACTGTTGAGCAGTGGCCAGAGCCACCACGGCTGCTGGTGGAGTGGTCTTCTCCCTGGGAAGAGTTCAAAACCGCGATCCGGCCTGCTTTAGGCAGGCCTCCGAAACGGCTCGCCGGCGAAGCTCCGGTCGGGATGTTTCCTTACCGGGGCATGCTGGTCTCATGGCTGCTAGAGGTGCTGCTGCTGATTTTAGTGATCGTCTTGCCGGCGCGTATTGCCAGCCTGCGACCCTATGAGCCACCGCCGCTGCCGAAATGGGACGTGATCTATTACTCCGGTGATGAACTGCCGCAGACGCAGGATCGCGGCGGCGCACCGGCGGGAAAGACGGGGCGCGCGGGAGGCCAGGAGGCGCGGCATCGGACGCAGACGATTCGCGTGGTGCGTGGATCGAAGCCCGCGGAAAAAGTCGTGGATGCGCCCAAACTCAATCTGCCGAAATCGGATTCTTCGGTCGCCAATTTGCTGGCTCTCAAGCCGTTGCCGGGACCGCCCCCGACCGAGGGGATACGGTCGCGACTGGCCGTGCCGGAATTGCCGACGCCCGCGGTCGTGGCGCCCGCCCCGGATCTCACTGACGCCCGATTGCATAAAGCAGAGAGTCTGACCACGAATGTCGTGGCACCTGCGCCGGAGGTTTCTCATGCCAGCACGCGAGCCACGCCGACCTTGAGTACTTCGGTGGTAGCGCCTGCCCCTAATTTGACGAAGGACAGTATGCGCAGCGCTCTGCCGCTGAATCCTTCGGTGGTGGCGCCGCCCCCAGAGGCGCAGCTGGATCTGGCCAGCTCGCGGGCGCCGCTGACGCCCAATGTGAACGTCGTGGCGCCGCCGGTGTCAGCGCCGGAGCGTGATGCGTCGACAACAGCCCAGCTGACCTTGCCCGCGCCGGCTGTCGTGGCGCCTCCGCCTTCGCAGGTGAGCCATGACCTGAACAGTTGGGGAGGGTCGCCGCTAGGCAATGTGCATCCCAACCCGGTGCCTCCGCCGCCCAGTGTGGGCGGAGGAGGAGCGGGAGCCTCCCGTGCGGGCGCAGCCGGTCTTGGCACGCAAGTTGTCCCGCCTCCGGTCAGCGCCGATGGCGGAGCGCTGCAGGGCGGCGGAGGAAATCGCCCGGGCGCGATTTCCGGGTCGGGGGAAGTTGTGCCACCTCCCCCGAGTCTGGGCGGAGGACAGGCTCTTTCGGGAAGTGGACGCGGCAACAAAGGCTCAGGCACAGGCGGGCCGCTCGACCTGGGGACGGCCGTATCGCCGCCGAAGAGCGGCGGAGGAGCTGCCGCCGGGTCTGGGGTGGTCGTCTCGAATCAGCCGGGCACGAAGGTTGGAGTTCCCAACGCGTCCAGCGGGGCGATTGCCATGTCTCCGACGGGCACGGCCAAGACTGGACTCGGCGGCAGCGGCGGAGGAAATGGTCTTGGCAGAGGCAATGGGCCCGGCAGCGGCCTTCAGGGAGAAGGAACAGGTGCGGGACGAGTAGGCGCGGGGCCGGGCTCGGATCCGAGCGCCCAATCCGGGATTTCGCCTTATCCGGGTCCCGGCGGCGCAGGACGCGGCACGAACGGAGCGCCCGCCGTGCCAGGCGTTTCCGTGCAGGGTGGCAACACCATCACGTTGCCCAGCTTCGCAACCGCGGGCAGTGATCCGACTTCCGGACCGGGGCGATCTTCGGCGGATGGGCATAAGCGGTCGGGGATTACTGTTGTCGCGACATCGCGCTCGGGTGGAGTGTTCAACTACTACGGCCTGCTCAAGGGCGACAATGTGTATTCGATCTATATCGACACCTCGCTGGGAACGGCAGTCATGGAGTATTCCGATCCGGCTTCTGCGACTCGTCATGCCCGGGAAGCGTTGAGCGAACCGGAGCCGTTACGCAAAGACGTGCCGGATGGCCTGCGTCCGACGCGCGTGGTCATTGCCTGCGTTCTGGATCGCAACGGAGAGCTGAAGGATCTGAAACTGCTCGAGCCGGGTGCTGCAGAGACGACGTCCAAGATTCTGGCTGCGCTGCCAAGCTGGAAGTTCCGGCCGGCCTTCCGTGGGAGCGAACCGGTGGAGGTCACAGCGATTATCGGATTCGGGATCGACACTCGTTGATCGGCGTCATCAGCGCGCCACACACCCGCTAGTATCCCCGGTGCTTGTCCACGACTCCCAGTAACGGTTGCCCGCTCCGGAAACGCCGCAGGTTCTCGGAAAAGAGCGTGTAGTGGCGATCCCAAATCTTGTCGGTGAGGGCCGCCGTGTGAGGCGTGATCAGCAGATTGGGCAGATCCCAGAGTAGAGAGTCGGGCGCAAGCGGCTCTTTGGGAAACACGTCGAGGGCAGCGCCGCCGATCTTCTTTTCGCGTAGAGCCGCGGTGAGAGCGGGTTCATCCACCAGCGGACCGCGTCCGACGTTGATGAGGCAGGCGTCGGGCTTCATCAGCGCCAGTCGGGCCGCGTTGGCAATGGCGGTCGTGCTGTCCGTCATGGGCGCGGCGAGCACGACGTAGTCCGCTTGGCGGAAGACTTCGTCGATCTGCGAGGGACCATAGACCGCCTCGGCGCCCTCCGTTCCCTTCTCCGGGTGCTCGCGAGCGGCGATGACGCGCATGCCTAGCGCCTTTGCGCTCTTCAGTACTGCCCGGCCGATGCTGCCGAGGCCGATCAGGCCGACCGTGGCGCCGGCGACCTCGCGTACACGCGGCAGTTCGTCCCACATGCGTTGCTGGCCCCACTCGTGCTTTTGCTGAAGATGGACGGCATCCGGAATTTTCTTGGCTAACGCAAACATGAGGGCGATGACGTGCTCGGCTACAACCGGGCCGTGCACGTCGCGCGCGTTGGTGATCTGGATTGGGCTCTCGATGATTTCCGGAAAGATCAGCGTGTGGACGGCGGCGGCTGGCGAATGAATCCAGCGGAGTTTCTTCGCAGCCCTGACCTGCTCCGGCCGGATCGACCAGGTGATGGCAATGTCGGTGTCGGGGATCTCGGCGTCGACGCGAGTGTAGTCGGGGAGGTGAACAATCTTGATTCGAGGAAACTCTTCCGTCAACCGCTTGGCGAACCAAGCTGGGGCATTCCAGAGATCAAACGGATGATGGACGAAGATCAGGAGCTTCATGCGGTAACAGAACCCTTAACCACGAAGGACACGAGAGTATACGAAGGCTAACCCTTCTTCGCCCGCAGATCACTTCCCGTCATCTCCTTGGGCTCTGTGATTCCCAGCATGCCGAGAATCGTGGGGGAGATGTCGCGCAGTGATCCATTCGGCTTCAGCGTGTACTGCTTGGCGTCTTCGGCGACCACGATGAACGGAACTGGATTCGTCGTATGCGCGGTGTGGGGGCCTCCCGTCGCGGGATCGATCATCAGTTCGGCGTTGCCGTGGTCGGCGGTGATTAGGATCGCGCCACCTCTTGCGCGAACCGCTTTCTCGATCTCGCCCAGGCAGCTATCGACCGTCTCCACCGCTTTGATGGTTGGCTCGATCTTGCCCGAGTGGCCGACCATGTCGGCGTTGGCGAAGTTGACAATGATGACGTCGAAGGCGTTGTCGTTCGTGGCTTTGACTACCGCCTCGGCGATTCCGGCGGCGGACATCTCGGGCTTCAGGTCATACGTCGCGACTTTGGGAGATTGCACGAGTACTCGATCTTCGCCCGGGAATGGCTGTTCCACTCCGCCATTGAAGAAGTAGGTTACGTGGGCGTATTTCTCGGTTTCGGCGACGCGCAGGTTGCGCATGTTCAGGCCGCCCATCACGTTGGCAAGAATGTTCGCCATCGACTCCGGTGGAATCACGACCGGCAGGCTGAAGTTCTTGTCGTACTGGGTCATGCAGACGTACTTCAGATTCCCGGGAACGCGGTCGCGCGGAATGGTGGCGTCGAGGTCGGCTGCGCCGGGCAGGTCGCTGCCCCCCTGCGCATTCAATCCGCTGTTGCGGCACAGGGCACGCGTGATCTGACGCACACGGTCGGCGCGGAAGTTGAAGCAGATGCAGGAATCCTCGTCGCTGATTTTGGCCAGCGCCTCGCCGCGGTTGTCGACGCAGACGAAGGGCACGACGAATTCGTCGGTCACGCCTTTGTTGTAGGACTCCTTCATGCCCTGCACGGGATCGACATACGTGCCGCCTTCGGCCTGGCCGAAGACCATGGCGTTGTAGGCTTTCGCGATGCGCTCCCAACGGCGGTCGCGGTCCATGGCGTAGTAGCGTCCGTTGACGGTGGCAATCTTGCCGGAGTTGTATTCGCGCATCTTCTGCTGCAGTTGTTCGAGGTATCCGGCGCCGTTGGTGGGCAGGGTATCGCGGCCGTCCATGAAGGCGTGGACGAAGACGCGGTCGACGCCATTTTGTTTGGCCATTTTCAGGAGGGCGTAGAGGTGCGCCTGCTGCGAGTGCACACCGCCGTCGGAAATCAAACCGAACAGGTGCAGCTTGCGCCCGCCGGATTTGGCGTTCTTCATGGCTTCGAGCAGAACGCGATTCGAGAACAGTTCGCCGTTCTGGATCATCAGGTCGATACGGGTGATGTCCGTGTGCACGATGCGGCCGGCGCCGATGTTCAGATGTCCGACTTCGCTATTGCCCATCTGGCCTTCGGGCAGGCCGACAAAGGGGCCGCTGGTATGAATCAGCGTGTTGGGGTACTCGCGTAGCAGGCGGTCATAGGTCGGCTTGCGGGCGAGCGCGATGGCATTGGCTTTGGTTTCGGCTCGGTATCCCCAGCCGTCGAGAATGATGAGGACGAGAGGTTTAGGACGGGACAAAAGCAGCTCCTAGCTTTTAGCTCCTGGCTCTTAGCTTCCAAAATCCACCACGGAGGCACCGAGACACGGAGAAACTCGCTAAAGAATCAATGGCTTCAACTCCAGTTTCTCACTTCTTTTCCGCGGGCGCTGCAGGCGCCGGGGCCTTCTCCTGTTCCTCTTGCGCCATGGCGTCCACCCGCGCCATGACTTTTTCCATGTAGGCCTGCATGGTTGGGTAGGCTGCCTGCATGGATTCGGTCGTCATGGACGGCATTTCACGCAGCAACTTCTTCCCCGTCGGGGAGGAATAGAACGTCGTCATCGCCGCCACGTCCGCTTTGGTCAGGTGCTTCTGGTAGACGGGGATCATGTCGTTGAGCATGGCGGCGTAGGGGAATTCTTTCATCATCTCGTGCATCGCAGTTTCGAGGCGCTGGATCTCGGCATCCGAGATTTGCGGAGAGCGTTTCTTCAGGCTGTCGCGCATCATCTCGCTCTGCTGCTTGACCATGGAGTCCATGATCGCGAGCATCTGCTGGCGAAGGTTCATTACGGCGAAGAGCTTTTGGACGTCTTCTTTGGAGGCGGCGGCGCCGGGAGTCGTTGCCGCTTGAGCCAACAGGAATAACGTCGAGAGACATAGAAACATGACCAGGAACACGACGCGATGTTTCATGAAGCCCCTTGCGCGTTTGATCTCAACGAAATTATCCCGCGTAATTCAGCGCCTTGATGCCCAGAAATCTTGCCGCACCGCCCAACTCTTCTTCGATCCGCAGCAGTTGGTTGTACTTGGCGATGCGGTCGGTGCGGGAGGCAGAGCCGGTTTTGATCTGGCCAGCACCGGTCGCTACCGCGAGGTCGGCGATGAAGGTGTCTTCGGTCTCGCCGGAGCGGTGCGAGATCACAGACGTGTAGCGATTGCGGCGGGCGAGGTCGATGGCATCGAGTGTTTCGCTCACGCTTCCGATCTGGTTGACTTTAATCAGAATGGAGTTCGCTACACCCTGGTCGATGCCCCGTTGTAGGCGCTCGACGTTGGTGACGAAAAGGTCGTCACCGACGAGCTGGATCTTGCTGCCGACTTCTTTGGTCATGAGCGCCCAACCGTCCCAATCGTCTTCAGCGAAACCATCTTCGAGCGAGACAATGGGATAGTCCCGCACCCACTTCGCCCAATACTTCACCATTTCCTCGGAACTCTTTGAGGATTTATCTGACTTCTTGAACACGTACTTCCCGTCCTGATAGAACTCGCTGGCTGCGGGGTCGAGCGCAATGGAGATATCCTCGCCGGGCTTGTAGCCGGCTTGCTGAATGGCTTCAAGGACTACTTCAATGGCTTCGACATTCGACTTCAGCGAGGGCGCGAAGCCACCTTCATCGCCGACGGCGGTGTTGTAGCCACGCTTCTTCAGCACTCCCTTGAGGGTGTGGAAGACTTCGACGCCCCAGCGCAGTGCCTCGGAGAACGACGGCGCGCCTACGGGCATCACCATGAATTCCTGGAAATCGACGTTGTTGTCGGCGTGCGCGCCTCCGTTGAGGATGTTCATCATGGGCACCGGCAGTGTGTTGGCACCGGCTCCGCCGAGATAACGATAGAGCGGTTGCCCGAAAGCGTTGGCGCAGGCGCGCGCGGCGGCCATCGACACGGCGAGAATCGCGTTGGCGCCGAGGCGGGCCTTGTTAGGCGTGCCGTCGAGTTCGATCATCTTGGCGTCGATGGAGCGCTGATCGGCGGCATCCATGCCGCCGAGGGCTTCGGCAATTTCGCCGTTCACGTTCTCCACCGCCTTGAGTACCCCCTTCCCCAGGTAGCGCTGCTCGTCGCCGTCGCGCAGTTCGACAGCTTCGTACTCGCCGGTGGAAGCGCCGCTGGGGACGATGGCACGCGCGCTAGCGCCGCCAGCTAGAAAGACTTCGGCTTCAACCGTGGGATTGCCTCGGGAATCGAGGACCTGGCGTCCGAGGATTTCGCTGATGCTGGTATTGGGCATGATTGCGTCCTTTTTTGAATTTGGCTTGCTATCGTCGTCGGTTATCACCAGTCGTGATCCGGAATCAACCCGGAGGCGCCGCCCGGTGAGATCACCAATGCCGGTATAGGTTCTGGACATGCTTAGGGTGAAAGTTGGAATTATAGCGGACAGGATTGACGGGGTCGCCGCTGGCGTCGCGAGGCCGGCTTTCGGTGGAGCACTATCGTTACGAACCTCCAAACCTCGGAGGGCACGAAGGTGCACAAAGGAAAGACCTGGGAACGGCCACCTCAACGGCAGAAACATCTGCATTGCCTCCTGTGGTTCTCCTGCGCTTTCCACAGTTGTTCCATGATTTTTCCTGACTTACAGTCGGAGCAAGGTGAGACCTCGCACTGACACTCTGGAAGTCGGGTCGCGTGCGCCGGATTTCTCGCTGGGAGCCGCGAATCGCGACGGTACCTTCCGGCTGGCGAATCTGCATGACAGCGGACCGCTGATTCTCGAGTTCCTGCGTGGCACCTGGTGACCAAATTGCGCGAAACGCATGGCTCAGTTGGAGTCACAGAAACGGGAGTTCGACGCGACGGGGGCGCGGCTGGCCTACATCGCGGCGGAGAAGCGCGGCGGGGTTTGGAAGCCGGAAACGTATCTGGCGAAGCATCCGATCTCGTTTCCCTTCCTGCTGGACGAAGATCGGGCAGTGACCAAGGCTTACGGACTGCATCACCTGATTGGCACGGATGCTTTGGATATTGCGCATCCGGCGACACTGGTGGTGGATCGCGGGGGAACGGTGCGGTGGATCTATCGCGGCGAGAATCAGCACGACCGGGCGTCGTTGCAGGATGTGCTGAAGGCGGTGGAGGAGGTTCACGGTTGAGGATGCGAGGGCGGGTCGCCCCCGCGACTGCCGGCGAGTCGCCGGCACTTACCAATTCAGGAGGGTCTATGAAGAAGTTCGCGGTACCAGTTGCTTTGGTTGCACTTTGCGGGGCTGCGTTGGCTCAAACTTTGCCGACCGGCACGGCGCTCAAGATGAAACTCGAAACTATGCTGGCTACGTCCAGCAGTCAGGCTGGGGATCCGTTCCAGGCCCGCGTCACTGAGGCGGTGGTGGTGGACGGCAAGACAGTGATTCCTGTCGGCACGACGGTGCAGGGACGGGTCACGAAAGCGAGTGAGCCGCGGCGGGTGGCGGGCAAGCCGACGATCACTCTTTTCCCGGAAAATCTCGTGCTGCCGAATGGCGATCACTTTCTGCTCAATGCCACGCTGGTCGATACCAATCGAGGGCGTGGAACCGACGTCAACACGGAAGGCCAGTTCAAGGGTGCGGGGCATGATGGCAAGGACCTCATCGAGATCGGAATGGGTACCGGGGGCGGCATGTTGATCGGCGGCCTGGCGGGCGGAGGCGAGGGACTGCTGATCGGCGGGGCGATTGGCGCTGGGGCGACGGTCACGCATTGGCTGAGCAAGCGTCGGTCAGCGACGCTGCCGGCGGGGACGGAGCTGGTGATGGAACTAAGCCGGCCGATGGTGATGAGTCAGAGTACGGGACAGTAAGGGCAGGTCTCAGTTCCCGGTTCTCAGTTAAAAGCAAAGAATCTGAGCAGACTAGCCGAGCCGCCAAGCTCGGCTTTCTTGTCTGAGGAGGTACGAGGATGAAGTCAACTTTTTCGCTGAGAACTGCTCTACTGGCTGAGCAAGTCTTCTTCCCTGAGCAATTCCAGCTCGATCCATCCTTCGACTGGCAGCGCGTCCACGGGCAGGCGGTTCTGCCAGAGGCTGAAACGCAAGCGGACTCGCGTGGCCGCGTCCGCTGAGGCCTGAGGGCCGCGAATTTTGACAATCTCGACGGAGGCATGCAGCCATTCCAGCGGCACGCGGAATTCGAAATTGCGGCCCAGAGCCACGCGCGCTTCCTGTCCCGGGGCAGCGGACGACGCCATTTCTTTTCCACTCTTCTGCTCGGTCACTTTCCAGGACTGCATGCGGCCGTTCGCGACAGCAATATCCACACGCAACTCGCAGCGTGCCGCGGTGCCCGGCTTGGCTCGCGACTCCAGATTCACGACCAGCTCGAATCCGGCTTCCGGAACTCGACCGGCGAAGTCGAGACGTCCATAGACGAAATGATCGTCAATACCGGCATAGACGGCATCGAGCAGGAATTGTTTGCCGTGCATGGAACCAGAGCGGCGATCGGCAGTGTAGCGCGCTGCGCCCATCCATTCGAAGTAGCGGACCATATCGCCGGTGATGCGGGGATGAATGAAGGCAGCCTGGGGCGTAAAGGAGGGCCGCGCCTCGACACCGGCGATGGGTTGGGCGAGATAATCGGGCGGTGTGCGCCCGAGCGCGTGGTACACGTTCGAGAGATGTTTGCGATAGAGCTCGTCGAAATCGCGATCATTGGCAGAGTGATGCTCGGGACCGTACCACCAGTTCCAATCGCTACCCTCAGCAATGAGCAGTTCCTCGAACGCCAGCTTGCGTTGTGCCTCGGGCGCGCTGGCGGCGGTTTCGCTGTAGAGATTGCGCGCGTGGTAGAGGTAGTCCCAGGCTTTGTTATCTTCCGGCGCGCCGATCCAGACGTTGAAGTTGGCATTGATCCAGGAGCCGGGCGTGAGCGAATTCAAGTAGCTGCAATTCTGGTGGCGGGCGATGGCTTCGCTGACCGTGACGGCTTCGATCTGCGGGTCTTTCGACAGAGCGTCGTAGAAACGGCGCAGGAATTCGCGTCCTGAGCGGGGATAGTATTCCCACGCGTTCTCGCCATCGAGAATGATTGGAACCATGGCGTCCTGACCATGAGAAAGAATGGGTTGCGCCGAATCTTTAATCTTCTGGATGAGATTGGTGGCGGCTTCCTGCGGAGGCATTCCGGAGTAGACAAAGCCGATCAGGTCCGACAAGGTGTGGTCACGGAAGATAAGATTCATCCGGGTGTCAGCTTTCTCGTAGCGGTAGATGGTGTAGAGGCGGTGCGCCATGTCGGAGTTCAAGTGGCCCTGGCCATCGCGGGAGAAGAACATGCCGAGGCTGCGTCCCAGCACGCCTTCATCCGTGGCCATCCACTTCACGCCGAGGCCGTGGGCGATGGTGAGGGCCTCTTCGGAAACGCTTCCTTCCGAGGGCCACACGCCGCGCGGGCGAATGTCGAAAACCTTCTCGTGGAAATCGAGGCCGCGCAGCAACTGCTCTCTTGCATCCTCGGGATGGCGGTATCGGTTCTGCGGTAGCGGCAGGCCGGGCGAGGATACAGCCCCCATCTGAGTGTCACAGACTAACGGCAGGATGGGATGATAAAAGGGCGAGGTAGAAATCTCGATCTGGCCTTTCTTTGCGGCCTGGGCGTGCACGGGAACGACTCGCTCCAGGAATTCGCGTTCGGCGGCGATCACCGTGCGCTGGTCGTCGAGCGAGAAGTTGCGGCCTTTCTTGATCAGAGCTGCGATGCTTTTTTCTTCGAGAAAGAACTCGTCGAACCAGCCGATCTGCGACAGTACCTGCAGGTCGGTAAACTCCTGCTTCTGAAAATACTTCTCTGCCCGCTCAGGGGAATCGCCGGCAGCGCGGAAGCGCTCCCAGAGTTCCCTGTAACGGGGGTAGCGTCCGATGACATTCACGGGGTGAGCCTGGAACAGGTATTGGAGGGCGAAGCGCCGCTCGTCGAGGGTAAGATCTGCAGCGGGCTTGGCGGCGACTTGCAGGAAGGGGTCCTGTGCGGCGCCGGAAACGTAGTCCTGAATCTGGGTCACCATCGAGGGGACGAGATTGAAGGTCTGATGGACACTGGGGAATTCGTCGAGCAGTTTGACCATGCCGTAGTAGTCTTTGAGGGCATGGAGTCGCGTCCACGGGAGGCGGTATTGTCCCGTGACAAGATCCTTGTAATAGGGCTGGTGCTGATGCCAGAGAACGATGACTCGAAGTCGGGCCATACGCGCTTCTATATCTACACTATCGGCAATTGTTCAGTATGGCACAGAGGTCGCAGGGGGATGGATTCGACTACACTAGAGGCTCGACTTATGAGCGGAAACCTGGCGACTCCCGAAGCTCCGGCGGTTCGTTACGACGTGTCTCTGCTGACCGAACAGGACTTTTACCTCTTCAACGAAGGCAGCCACTACCGCATTTACGACAAGATGGGCGCCCACCTGGTGAATGCCAATGGCGTCGAGGGAACGGTCTTCAGCGTCTGGGCGCCAAACGCGCGCCACGTATACGTCATCGGGAGCTTCAATGGCTGGGATCATGGCTCCCATCCCCTGCAACCTCGAGCGAACTCGGGGATCTGGGAAGGTTTCATTCCGGGCGCGGGCAAAGGGACGCTCTACAAGTTTCACATTGTTTCCAATCACCATGGTCACCGCGCCGACAAAGCGGATCCGGTGGGGTTGTTGCACGAGAAGCCGCCGCGGACGGCGTCGGTGATATGGGACCTCGATTACACGTGGAACGACGCGGACTGGTTGAGCAAGCGCGCGGAGCGCAACTCGCTGCACGCGCCCCACGCAGTCTACGAAGTACACCTGGGCTCTTGGATGCGTGTGCCCGAAGAGCACAACCGGCCGTTGACCTATCGCGAGATGGCGCCGCGACTGGCGGAGTACGTGGGGCGGATGGGTTTCACACACGTCGAGTTCCTGCCGGTGATGGAGCATCCGTTTTATGGCTCGTGGGGATATCAGACGACGGGCTATTTCGCGCCCACTTCCCGCTACGGCACGCCGCAGGACTTCATGTACCTGGTGGACTACCTGCACCAGCACGGGATCGGCGTGATCCTCGACTGGGTGCCATCGCACTTCCCGTCCGACGCGCACGGGCTTGCTTATTTTGATGGCACGCACTTGTTCGAACATTCCGATTCGCGACAGGGATTTCATCCCGACTGGAAGACGCACATTTTCAACTATGGCCGCAGCGAGGTGCGCAGCTTCCTGATGTCGAGTGCGATGTTCTGGCTCGATCGCTACCACATTGACGGGTTGCGGGTGGATGCTGTGGCCTCGATGCTGTACCTGGACTATTCCCGCAAAGCGGGCGAGTGGATCCCGAATAAGTACGGGGGGCGCGAGAACCTGGAAGCGATCGAGTTCCTGCGGCGCTTCAACCTCGAAGCGTACAAAGAGCACGCCGATATTCAGACGGTCGCGGAGGAGTCAACGTCGTATCCCATGGTCTCGAAGCCGGTGCACCTGGGCGGCCTGGGATTCGGCATGAAGTGGGATATGGGCTGGATGCACGACACGCTCTACTACTTCCAGCGCGATCCCATTCACCGGCAGTACCACCACAACATGCTGACGTTCCGCATGCTCTACTCTTTCCATGAAAACTTTGTTCTGCCGTTGAGCCATGACGAAGTGGTGCATGGCAAGGGCTCCCTGATCGGGAAGATGCCGGGCGACGAATGGCAGCGTTTCGCGAATCTCCGCCTGCTGTTTGCCTATATGTACGCGCAACCGGGCAAGAAGCTGCTGTTCATGGGCGGGGAGTTCGGCCAGGTCAGCGAGTGGGGACACGACCGCAGTCTGGACTGGCACGTGCTGGAATTTCCTCTGCATCGTGGCTTGCAGGCGTGGATGGAGCAGCTCAACCGAGCCTATCGCACGGAAAATGCCCTGCACTGGTTCGACAACGATCCGCAGGGTTTCGAGTGGATCGACTGCAACGACGCGCCGGCGAGCATTGTGTCTCTGCTTCGCCGAGGCAAGAGCGCCGATGACAACGTGCTAGTCGCCTGCAACTTCACGCCGGTGCCGCGTGTTGGGTACAAAGTAGGAGTGCCGACAGCCGGATATTGGAAGGAAATTTTGAACAGCGATGCGAAGGAATACGGGGGCGGCGGGATTGGGAATATGGGCGGGGCCGAGGCCCTGCCGGAGCCTGTCCACGGAAGGCCGTACTCGCTGCGGCTGACCTTGCCACCGCTGGGGGCTCTGTTTCTGAAGAAGACGTAGTCGCCCAGCGGCGTATGGGGCAAAAGATCAATTCGGCTGGCTCATGGCGGAAATGGCCGCGGATGCTGGCCATGATTTTTGTAGCATTGCCGGTGATGGCGAAAACCGGAGGTCCCTCGTCGCCGCCCCCCACGGTCGCCTTCTGCGATCTGGTTTCGAACCCGCAGGCCTTTGACGGACAGTGGATTCGGGTTCGCGGCCAGGTTTCTCTCGCTTTTGAAGACTTCACGCTGCATGAGTCCGGCTGCGACAAACCCCTGACCCGCAATCTCTGGCTGATGTACGGCGGCGACGAAGAGACACCCATCACCTACTGTTGCGGTGATCACAGCCGTCCCAAGGGCAAGGACATCATCGTACGCGGACAGTCGATCTCTCTGCTCCGAGACGCAGAGATGGATGACTTCATCGCGAAGGTGCGGGCGCGACGGGCGCGACGCGTCAATGGCGAGCCATGTGACACGTCGGCGTGCAACCTCTATCGGGTGTCCGCCGACATCGTCGGCCTCTTCCTGGCGGCGCGGAATGACGCGAGAAACCCCTTGAGCGGGTTCGGCCACATGGGTTGTTGTCACCTGCTGGTGATTCATCAGGTGTCCAATGTGGTGGCTGAACGGACAGCGGTTCCCGAGGAGGAAGGCGGCTTTAACTGCTCGAAACAGACCTGGCAGGCCGAGTTCCCGTCGGTAGAGGGGAATCTTCTCGACCCGCAAACCGTCAACAAGAAGTTTCTGGCGCAGCAAATGCGACTGCACGGCGACGCGGAATTAGTCGACGTCATGCAGAACACGATTTCGAAATATTCGGGAGTAACCGGCACGCTGGTGTGGGCCTCGCCCGACTTGATGACTACCTATTGGATCCCCTTCCCACGCACGCGCTCAGGGAAAGGCAAACAGACGCCGTCTGCACAATCCAGAATGACGACGGTGACGCGCGAGCGCTGCGTGGCGATACAGGAAGGCGCACCTCACTAGGCGCGACGGCCTTGCCACGCCTGCAGGATGCCGGCGCTACCCGTTACGGTTTCCACACACCCACGTAGGTCAGCAGTTCGTCGAGCTTGGCATCTTTGAGGATCTCTCCGACTGCTCTGTGGTCAAGGTGCGCCGCGATGGGCTTGTCGGTTTGAGCCAGAGCGTACGCAGTCACGGCTACGATCGCGGTTCCGGCTTTGAAGTCGAGCGCGTCGACTTTGTCGATGGTATCGCTGGCCTTGTGATGGATCTCGAAATACTGGCTCAGGTCTACCCAGAGATCGAGCGACGGAACACCATGCAGGACGAAGGGACCGTGATCCGTGTCGTAGCTGGTTTCCATGGAGAGATCGCCGCCACTCAGGTCCTTCAATAGACCATCGCTCCAGGGTTGCATCGCGTCTTTCAAATCTCTGCGGCCTTCCACTTTCCAGCCCTTGGGATGTCCAGCGCCGTTGTCGGTATTGAGAACGGCTGCGCATTTGCCGAGTTCGTTTTTGTGGGCTTCGGAATAGGCGTAGGAACCGAGCAGACCCTCCTCTTCCCCTCCCCACAAGGCGAAACGCACGCTGCGGCGCGGAGCTTTCGGTAGCGCCGCCATGGTCCGGGCGACCTCGAGCACGCTGACCGTCCCGGCGCCGTTGTCCTGCGCACCAGTGCCAAAGTCCCAGGAATCGAGGTGCGCGCCGATGAGGATCCACTCGTCGGGCCGATCGCTGCCGCGAATCTCGGCGACCACGTTGTTGACCTGGGTTTCGCCGGAGACCTGATTGTCGAGAGCGATGCGAAGTGTGACCGGGCCCTGCTCCAGCAGTCGCTGGAGCAGCTTACTATCCTCCATGCCGAGTTCGGCCACGGGCAGCGGCAGCATTTTCGCGCCCCACAGCATGTCGTGGGCGTTCAAGACGTTGTCCTTCTCATGGTCGGTCGCGATTGCAGCCGGAACGCCGGCTTTCTGGAAAACGGTCCAGGCGGCATCGAGTTTGGGCAGCGCCTTTGTCCAGCCCTCGGCGAAAATCCTGGTCATATCCAGCAGGACGATCTTCCCGCGGAAGGGCGAGGTGTCTTTCAGCGCTTCCGCGGACACGTCGGCGACTACGGCAACGGAGCCTTGCACACCTCCCGCCGGAGTTGAAGGGGACCAACCCATCGATGCGACGTTGAGCGGCCTCGGGAGAGGAGACACCAGAGCTCCGGCGGCGGTTCCCCGCTGCCATCCGGCGGGAATGGTGAATGGCTCCAGGCGCACGTTCTGGATTCCGTAGCTGCGGAATTTCGCCGCCGCCCACTCTGCCGAGCGCTGATAGGCCGGGGTGCCCGTCACTCGTCCGCCGAAGCCGTCGGTTAATTCGCGCAGCGTAGCCATGGAGGGTCCGGTGTAGATGGAGCCGGCGAGTTGATCGGTTACGGGTTTGAGTTGGGAGGGTGATTGGGCCGAAACCGATGCAGCCAGGCAGAAACTCAGGATCAGAACCAGGACACGACGAATCATCATTCCTCTTTCCCCCGGGCATTGTGGTAGCACTGCGAGGGGCGGCTCACCCCTTCGGCAAGCTCAGAGCAAGCCCCGCGGCTGCGGGCGAGTCGCCGGCGCTGCGGTCAGAACCGTGCATTGTCTACCGAACGGGCCTCTCAGCGCAATGATCAGCAATCTGCGGCGAACGTTCTCCATTCTGCAATCTGACTTCAGCCTTCCGACTTTCTGCTAGACTCGGGTGGAGTTGACACACCGCGGATGCGCATTCTCACCCGGTACATTCTGGGAGAAGTGGTCGCGCACGCCCTGATCGGCGTGGCGGTTTTCACGTTCGTTCTCTTCACCCGCGACCTGGGACGCATCCTGGAGCTGGTCGTCCGTAACAGCGCTCCGCTGCCCAGCGTGGCCCAGGTCTTTTTCTTAACCGTTCCGGTCGCGCTGACCTATACGATTCCGATGGGCGTGCTGGTCGGCATTCTGATCGGGCTGAGCCGGCTAGCCGCGGACAGTGAAATCACCGCCATGCGTGCCAGCGGCATCGGCGTCTGGACTTTCCTTCGCATCACGCTGACGTTTGTGGTGGTGGCGTGGCTGCTGGCCCTGGGCAACAGCGTCTATCTGGCGCCGCGATCGATGGCGGCGCTGGAAGACCTGCAGAATAAACTCAAGTCTTCGCAGGCGTCGTTTGAGGTTCAGCCCCGCGTGTTCTACGAGGGTTTTCCCAAGTTCGTCCTGTACGTTCAGGACGTGAAGGCGGCCTCGGGCGCCGCGATCTGGAGAGGAGTGTTCCTCGCCGACCTGAGCCAGCCGGCAGCGCCGCGGATCACGCTGGCGCGAGAAGGAATTCTTGCCAGCCAGGGGCCCGACACGCTGGACCTGCATCTGGTGGATGGATCGACGCATGAGACCGACCCAAAGAATCCGGATCAGTATCAGATCTCGACCTTCCAAACCACCGACATACCCATTCAGGTTCCCGCTGCACAGACACAAGACCAGGGACCTGCACCCGTAGGCGAGATGACGATGCCCGCGCTGTTCGCCAAGGCAAGCAGCGGGGACGCGATGACGCGACGCTGGGCTCTGATCGAATACCATCGCAGGCTGGCCTTACCGACGGCATGCGTAGTGCTGGCGCTGGTGGGAATTCCGCTGGGGCTGTCGTCGAAGCGCGGGGGGAAGTCGACTGGATTCGTACTGACGATTCTGCTGGTCTTTGGCTACTATTCGATCTCACTGATCGGAGTGTCGCTCGCCCGTCAGGGACGCATGTCGCCGGGACTAGGCGTGTGGATGGCCGATCTGGCGTTCCTGGCCGGCGGTGCATTTCTATTGTGGCGGTCGGAGCGTCGGCCGCTCGATGTCGCGTCGATCCGCGGCTGGTTCAAATCGCGAAAGCCGAAGGTGGCGCCGGCCAATGGCTCTCCGGCCGCAGCGACGCTGCCCCCGAAAGGAGAGAGTGCTGCCGAGCGCCTGTCGAAGCGCTGGCGGTTGTTTGATCTTCACTTCCCTACCATTCTTGACGATTACGTCCTGCGCGACTTTACCTTTTACCTGGCCATGATCGCGGGGTCGTTCGTGCTCCTGCTGCTGGTGTTTACTCTCTTCGAACTGCTGGGAGACATCCTCCGCAACCAGGTTTCGCCGCTAACCGTCGGCGAATATCTGCTGACCGTGACGCCGTATTTTCTCTACTATCCGATTGCGCCACTCAGCATGCTGCTGGCGGTGCTGGTCACATTTGGGTTATTGCAGCGATCGAATGAGATTACTGCGATCAAGGCCACCGGCATCAGCCTATACCGCGTGATCGTTCCGGTATTGGCGGCTGCGATCGTGGTGGCGGGAGTGCTGTTCCTGTCCGATCAGCTATACCTGCCGTACACCAACAAACGCCAGGACGCGCTGCGCAACCAGATCAAAGGCAAGCCGACCCAGACCTACCTGCGACCGGACCGCAAGTGGATCTTCGGACAGAACTCCGAGATTTACTACTACCAGTTTTTCGATCCCGATCGCGACGTCTTCGGAAATCTTTCGGTATTTCGTTTTGACCGGCGCACGTTCCAGATTACCCATCGCGTGACCGCAGAGCGCGCACACTGGTCTCCGAGCATGTCGCGCTGGCTCTATGAGCAGGGCTGGGAGCGCAGCCTCAACGGATCGGCGATCGAGAATTATCGGAAGTTCGACGTTGCGACCTTCCCTGAATTCGCGGAGCAGCCCTCGTACTTCAAGAAAGAGATCCGGCAATATTCGGAAATGAGCTACGAGGAACTGCGCAGCTATATTCACGACCTCGAGCAGAGCGGCTTCGATGTGGTGCGGCTGCGAGTGCAGTTGCAGAAGAAAGTTGCCTATCCGCTCATCACACTGGTGATGGCGATATTAGCGATCCCCTTCGCGCTTTCCGCCGGAAAGCGGGGTGCAGTGGCCGGAATCGCGACCGCGATCGGGATCGGGGTGGTCTACTGGACGGTGTCGGGGCTGTTCGAAGCGATGGGCAATCTCAGCCAGCTTCCACCGGCAGTGGCAGCATGGTCGCCGGACGTCGTCTTCGCCTTTCTCGGAGGGTATCTGATCCTCCGCGTTCAGACTTGAGGGCGGATTCAAGCAGTCAGCGCAAGGCTTCCATCTCCATCTTGTTCTGTTCCTGCGGGGTCATCGGTATGTCGGGTCCGATCGGAAACCAGCGGGCGGGAGTGCCTGCTCGGAAGTTGAACATGTCCATCAAATTGTTCGCATGGGCGTCCCTGTCGGTCAAAGCGGGAAGAGACCAGTTGGCCTCAATGAAAGCCAGAATGGAATCAAAACTAGCCATCTTGTGATAGACCGTCCCGGCAACTACAAACGGAGAAAGAACAATCAGGGGCACACGGGGACCATAGCCAAAGAAGTCCCGATTCGGGGGCGCCACGTGATCATAAAAGCCGCCGTTGTCATCCCAAGTGATGAAGATGACGGTTGACGACCACTGGGGACCTGCCATGACTGCATTGACCATTCTGCTGGTCCAGTTCTCGCCGTTGTGCACCGAGGCAGTCGGATGCTCCGCGTATCTGGCATGTGGCACTACCCACGACACCGCTGGCAGGGAGCCACTCAACGCGTCTGCTTCGAACTGGCCCTGATCGACCACGTTGGCCGCCCAGTCGGGTCCGTTACGAATGTGATTGACCGCATCATAAGCCGACCATTGGTAGCCCGGCTGTCCGTACAAGGGGGCATAGTAGCGCCACGAGACAGCCGCACTGTCCAAAAGGTCGCCAAGAGTCGGATAGTCGAAGCAGGAGATCACCTTTGTCGTCTTGCCTGTTACTGGATCGAGCACTCTGACCATCGCATTGCTCGGTGAGTCACAGCCCCAGGCCCGGGCACCGTTGTTGGGAGCGGGATTTGCTATGGCGTTCGCGCTCTGGGCTGCGATCATGTATTGATGATTCGGGAAGCTGGGGCCTGCCAGAGACATGAAGAACCGATCCGCAAGCAGAAACGACCGGGCCATGGCGAAATAGTTAGGAATGTCGGATTCAAGGTATTGCGAATAGCATTTGTACTCGGGAGCACCACATCCTGGATTCAGATCGAAATGATTCATCAATCCGCCGTTCATCGCTTTTTTGATGGATTCCCAACTGTGAACGATATTCGGCGAAGCATCCGGCGCGTGAGAGAGAGCGATCGTATCGCCAGAGCACACTTTTCCGTAAGTCGCGCCATTCGCACCCGGGAAGGTGCCAAACATATGATCGAAGGATCTGTTCTCTTTGATAATCCATACCACGTGTTTAATCGGAGTGTTTTGCGCGGCGGAGGCACAGGTTAGTGCCAGCAGGCAGGCAGTAACGAAAAGACGATTCATGATTGCACCTACTTCTTGTTAAGGAACGAACTTCGGGAAGGTCGTAATGCCTCAGGACGGGTTCTGCCGGTCTGGAGCTAGCGGTCTTCGAAGAATTTCTTGGGTAACGTATCCTGGGGCCCATCGCGGTGGATACGCAACCTAGGGATAATTTTAGGATCGATACGGCAAAGGCACAGTGACGACCCTCACCATCCGCTGTGAGAAGAGCGAGGGCAAAGCAGTCACCCATCACTCTTAACTCGCCACTCGCCAGTTTTTTACTTGGCCACGATCCCCGCCGGCTGAGCTGCACTCGTCACATTGATTGCCGTGCTCATCTTTCCGCTGGTGGTGTCGACATTGAAGCCCGAGAGGTTGCTGGATGCATTGTTGGATACGAAGAGAAACTTGCCGCTGGAATGCATCGCAATCGACACCGGCCCGGAGCCGGTCGAGACCGCGGCAGGATTGAGAGCACTTAAGTCTCCTGTCGTCGCGTTGATGCGAAACCCGGACACAGTGCTGGAATCGTGGTTGACTACGAAGAGAAAGGTATTGGTTGGATCCACAGTCATGGCAATCGGGGCCAGACCGACCGAGACCGGCGTCCCGACCGGTAGCATCGTGGCGTCGTCGACGTCCTGCGCCGAGCAGGTCGCGTTGGTGACGGTGCAGACTGAAAACACGCTGAGGCTGTTTCCACCGGACGCGCTTCCGCTGTTGGCGACATAGACAAACAGGCCGCCCGCGCCTCCGATGGGAGTTGTGTTCACTGCCACAACCGCGCCAGGATCCGAACCGACGGTGTAGGGTGAACCGGTCAGTTCAGCGAGGTGTCCTGTCCCATCGACGCTGAATTCACTGACTGTGTTGTCATTGCTGGCCACCAGGTCCTGATTGCCAGTTACGTAGAGCAGTTCCCCGTTCCCGCCCGTACCTACGGAAACGGATGTGGGGACATGGGTCAGCGGGTCGGTCTCCACAGGAGACAAGGTAGCCGATCCCGATTGCATGGAGAAAACCGAGATCGAAGCCGGTGACTGGCTGACGACGAAGAGCAGGGTTCCCCCCGCGTTACGCGCCATGGCTATGGAACCGTCCGGCACCGGGGTTGATCCTGACGCCTTGGTCAGACTGCCGTCACCGTTCAGCGTGTAGGAAGTGATGGTGCTCGATCCCTGGTTGAGAACGAAGGCGACAGTTTGGCTGGAATCAAGAAGGATACTCAAGGGGGTGGAGTCGGTCTGCGCGGTCGTGTTGATCTGGGATAGCTTGCCGTTGTCGAGATTAATCGCGAAGGACCCGACGGTCGAATCGCCCTGGCTGAGGACGTACAGCACTCCCGCGGGCCGCGAGGAGGAAGATCCACAGTTGAGGAGGAGAAAACTCAGGCCCACCAAGGCCAGGAAAGCAAGAATTCCGCGCATTTTCTTCGACATCTGTTCTCCCAGCCGCTTCCTGTCCGCAGGCATTCCCCAGCCTGCTATTACGCCGTCCGAAGCACTTGGCTGAAATATATTGGTGTATCAGGAATGAGCGGGAAGAGCAAACGCGAGGGCCGACGGAATCCGGATTTCGACCTCTAACCCACCCTCCGGACGGTTGGATGCGTGCACCCGGCCGCCGTGCAAGCGGACGGCGCGATCGGCGATGGACAATCCCAGTCCTGCCCCACCGGTCTGGCGGTTGCGGGCGTCGTCGATCCTGTAGAAAGGCTGGAAGATCCGCTCCAGGTCGTCCTCCGGGACGCCGGGGCCGGAGTCGAGCACGCGAACGACGATGTCCTCGCCATGGTCGCCGATGCGGCGCTCCAGGTGGACTTCGACGCTCGTGCCGGCGGACGTATAGCGCACCGCGTTGCGCACCACATTTTCGACAGCGCTGCGGAGCAGGTCGGGATCGGCTTCGACGTAGTATTCGTCCGTAGGCTCGGCCGACACCAGGCACCCCCGCCCCTGGGTTTCGTAATCGGCATCGCCGACGACGCGCTCCACTAGGTCACGCAATGACAACTGCGTCTTGTGGATGCCGTCCGCTCCCGACTCCAGCCGGGAAATGGTCAGCAGGCGCTGGATGAGCTGATTCAGGCGATCGGCCTCGAGTTCGATGCGGCTGAGTGCACCTTCCAACTCGGGCGTCTCCCGCTGGCGGGCGAGTCCGAGGGCCACGCTGAGACGGGCGAGCGGGGATCGCAACTCATGAGAGACGTCTTTGAGGAGCCGGGACTGCGATTCCATGAGCGCTTGAATGCGCTCTGCCATGCGGTCGAAGTCGCGCATCAGCTGGCCCAGTTCGTCGCGGCGTCCTTTGGCCGGGACTCCGGTGCGGGCGCTCAGATCACCGGCCGCCAGACGCTGGGTGGCTTGCCGCAGACGGGACACGGGTTTGGTCAATGACCACGCCAGCAGATAGCACACCAGACCCGAGCAGATCACCAGGATCGTAATGCCGAGCCCCGGAATGTCGTGCGGGCCGAAGAAGACTCCGGGACCAGGAAACGTTTCGAGCACGATCATGTAAGGCTGGCCGTTGAGAGTGAGGGATTGCCGGGACAGTCGCTCGGGCAGCAGACTCTCCAGCCAGCCGCGGCGGCGGTGCCGCCCGGTGCGGCGCATTTCCTCAACCCAGGGCGGAGCCAGACGTCCGGTGATCTCGCGGCCGTTTGGATCGTAAACATAGGCGCGAACATGCTGGGCGCTCTGAAAATCCTCGAGGTACTCACCGGCGGCTCGCTGTCCGCCACTCTGGTAGGCGTTGACGGCATCGGTGAGCGCCTTCGCTCTCAGGCTTTCGACACCGCTTTCGCGAGGTGGACGAACGGCGATGGTGATGAGAATCGCCAGCACCAGGAAAAGCGTGAGTGCCGCCCAGAACGAAAGGAAGATTTTCAGGAACAGGCTTCTCATCGTTTGGCCTTCGCCCCCGGACGCGCGAACATGTACCCGACGCCACGAATCGTCTTGATGTGGTCTCCGTTCTCCTCGGAGTCGCCAAGTTTGCGGCGTACTTTGCTGACGTGCATATCGATGCTGCGGTCAAACGGCATGAATTTGCGGCTAAGGACGGCGTTCACAAGGCGCTCCCGGGTAACGACCCGTCCCGCTTCGCGCAACAAAACTTCCAAAAGATTGAACTCGACGGAAGTGAGTTCGACCGGCTGCCCGGCACGCTGCACGGTGCGCGTGGCCGGATCCAGTTCCACATCGCCGACGGTGAGGACTTCGGGCACGCTGTCCGTGGCCCGGCCCGGCTTCGCCCGGCGCAGAATGGCGCGGATCCGCGCCACCAGTTCACGAGGATTAAATGGCTTGGGAAGATAGTCATCGGCGCCGATTTCGAGTCCAACGATACGATCGACATCTTCGCCGCGCGCCGTCAGCAGCAGGACGGGAATCTTCGAAACGCTGCGCAGGCGCCGCAGAACTTCAAATCCGTTAATCCCCGGCAGCATGACGTCGAGCACCACCAGGGCGTACTCGCCCGATAGCCCCTGCAGCAGGCCCTGTTCGCCATCGTGAACGGTCTTCGAGGAGAAGCCCTCGGAGGTGAGATATTCCTGCACCAACCCGCACAGTTCGATATCGTCGTCAACAACCAGGATGTGGTCCATCGTTGCTCACTATTAAAACACCGCGCGTTCCCGGCTGCGGGTAAAGATTTGTGAATTGGTTCTAGCTCACGGCGCACGGCCCACAGCTGGAGCCGACAAGCTCAATCCTGGCACGTGTAGACCATCGGGCGCCTTTACAAAACTTTACCCCGCTTGACCGACTCTTTACCGCATTTTTCCGGCAGAAGTGTTTCCATGAGTGCAGGTCATTCCGGGCACTTGCCTCCCGGACTCAGGAGGAACCATGAAAGTACGTCATACCAAGATTTTTGCGGCGAGTGCTGCACTGCTCGTGGCCCTCGCCGTAGCGGGGGTTGCAGTTGCCCAGGGCATGCATCATCGGGGCGGGATGGAGTCTGACTTCGGATTCGGCGGACACATGCTGAACTACTTCTCCGACGTCCTCGACCTGACGCCGGCGCAACAGGACCAGATGAAGGCGATCATGGAGAAAGAGAAGCCCACAATTCAGCCCCTGGTCAAGCAGCTGATGCAGGCGCACAAGGACTTGAGCACGCTGGAAGACAGCGGCACGTTCGACGAAGCGAAGGTTCGCGCACTTGCTGCCCAGAATACGCAGACTCTGACGGAGTTGATGGTGCAGAAGGCACGGATTCATTCCGAGATGATGCAGGTGCTGACGGCGGACCAGAAGACGAAGCTGGCGGCTCTGAAGGCGAAGCACGAAGCGCGCTGGAAAGCGCACACGGCGCCGGAACCGCCGTCCGATTAAGTTGCGGTCTCTCTCCTGCCCGGGCTGAGCCGGAACTGCCAAGCTCCGCGCTCGCCCGGCCTTTTTTGGCTTCGAACCACAAATTGCCGGAGCGAATGTGAACCACGCAGATTGGATCTCGTCGGACAGCATCTTCTTCGCTCAGGGCGTGCTCTGGTTCTGGGTCGCTTTTCTGCTGACTGCCACGTGGCTGGTTCTGCGATCATCCTCGCGAAAATCCGCACCCGGCGCTGCTACAATCGCATCTACAAGAGTTCATGGTTCCGAAGAACCTACGACCGCTTTATCCCTACCTGAAACGCTATCGGCGCGGCCTGATGCTGGGGGCGCTGTGCGTCCTGCTGACCAACGGGATTGCGGTGCAGTTTCCGCGCGTCGTCCAGACTGCGATTGACGATCTCACCAACGCAGTCACGCGCCACTCCTTCTTGCGCCACAGCCTGTGGATCTATGCCCTGCTGGTGATCGGCGTATTTGTCGCGAAGGGCATTTTTCAGTTTCTGACCCGCTGGATCGTCATCGGCATATCGCGCGATATTGAATTTGATCTGCGCAACGACCTGTTCGCGCATCTGGAACGCCTTTCCTACTCCTACTACCAGCGCAACCGCACCGGCGACATCATGGCCAAGGCGACCAACGACCTGAACGCAGTGCGCATGCTGCTGGGCCCGGCGATCATGTATTCGGCGAACACGATCGTGTTTACGGCCCTGGCGCTGTATTACATGCTGAGAATCAGTCCGACGCTGACGCTATTCGCGTTCACACCGTTGCCTGTGGCCAGCATCGTGATCCAGTACTTCGGACGCCAGATTCACGAACGATTTGAACGCATTCAGGCCATGTTTTCCGATATCTCGGCGCGTGCGCAGGAGAACTTTTCGGGAGCACGGGTGATACGAGCTTATGTGCAGGAGGAGGCGGAGATTGCAGCGTTTGAGGGCGCGAACAAGGAGTACATCCGCCGGAGTCTGAAACTGGTTCGGCTGATGGGCATGCTGTGGCCCACGCTGGAATTGATGCTCGGCGTGGCGGTGGTCATCGTTTTGTGGCTGGGCGGCCGCCAGGTGATCCAGGGCCGCATGTCAGTCGGCGACTTTGTCGCCTTCAACACCTACATGGTGCAGCTCACCTGGCCGGTGATTGCGCTGGGGTGGGTGATCAACATTTTCCAGCGTGGTACCGCATCATTGGGGCGCATCAACGAGATCTTCCTGGAGCAACCAGAGATCGCGGACGAAGAGCCAGCTGCGAGCCGCGAGCTACGAGCTGTGGGCGAACCTGTTGCTCGAGGCCCGATGCTCGAAGCTCGAAGCGAGATTTTGGGTGAGATCGAGTTCTGCAATCTCAACTTCGGATACAACGGCGTCCCGGTCTTGAAAGACGTGAACCTGCGGATTCCTGCCGGATCGAGTCTCGCCATCGTAGGACCTACAGGCTGCGGCAAGACGACTTTGGTCAGTTTGATCCCGCGCATCTATGACGCGGAACCCGGCGCGGTGCTGATCGACGGCCGGCCAATCCGCGAGTTTCGGCTCGAGGCATTGCGCCGCAATATCGGCTTCGTGCCGCAGGAAACGTTTCTCTTCAGCGACACGATCCGCGAGAACATAGCATTCGGCAAAGACGATACCAGTTTGGACGAAGTGAAAGCGGCCGCCGGAGCAGCCAACATCGCGCAGGATATTGAAAGCTTCCCCGAGAGCTACGGCACGACCGTGGGCGAGCGCGGGATCACGCTTTCGGGCGGCCAGAAGCAGCGCACGGCCATTGCGCGGGCGCTGCTGCGTAGCCCGCGCATCTTGATTCTTGACGACGCGCTATCGAGCGTCGACACCCATACCGAAGACAAGATTCTCAATCACCTGCGCGAGATCATGCGCGGCCGCACGACGATTTTTATCTCGCACCGGGTCTCGACGGTAAGGAACGCGGACCGCATCGCCGTGCTGCACCAGGGACGCATCGTCGAACTCGGCACCCACGACGAACTAATCGCCCTCAACGGTTACTACACCGATCTCTACAACAAGCAGTTGCTGGAAGAGGAATTGGCAGAAGTGTAGGCGTCAGGTTTCAAGTGTCGGATGTCAGGTGTCAGGAAAGGCTCAGGGAAGAAAAAAGGCGGCCCGGTTTCCCGGACCGCCTTGTTGTTTACAGCTGGAGTTAAAACGTCAGGCTTGCTTTGAGCTGGATCAGGCGGGGAGATGCGTCTCCGCCGAGGAAGGAGCCCAGAATCGAAGTTGGCGTGTTAACGGTGGTCACGACGGAGCCGAACTGCGGGTTGGCTACATCGCCGATTGGCTGATCGAAGTTGGGGTGGTTGAACAGGTTGAAGAACTGCGCTCCCACGCTCAGCTTGCCGCGCTCCCACTTCGGGATGTTGAAGCTCTTCATCACCGTGAGATCGGTGTCGAAGTACTTCGGCCCATAGAACTGGTTGCGGCGCTGGTTGCCGAACCCGTCGGTCGCGGGTGAGAACATGGCGCTGGTGAGGCAAGGTGTGTTGATCGCGTCGGGGCCGCAAGACGATGGCGCACCGCCGAGGTAGTTGGCGAAGACGAACGATCCGGCGCCGTTCAGAGCGCCACCGTAGTTGTTGGCCGCCAGGTTGGAAGTGGCGTCGCCGTCAATCACGGTGAAAGGCAGGCCGCTACGGGCAAAGATCGTGCCCGAGACTTCCCAGCCGGCGAAGGCTGCCTTCGGTCCCCAGTAGTGCGGCACTTGCCAGACATAACTCATGCTGAAGTAGTGCCGCACGTCGTAGTCGGCATTGCCATAGTTGTAGCGACGCAGATTGAATGGATCCTGCGGGCTCAACACGCTGAAGTTCGTAGCAAAGGTATAGGGCAGGAAACCGGCGTTGGAGACTTCATCCAGCGCGTGGCTCCAGGTGTAGTTGGCTTGGATCTGCAGCGAAGAGAATTGGTGCTTCAGCGAGGCGGTCAAACCGTTGTAGTTGGAAACGGCATTGGTCATCACTTCGGTGATGGTGCCAAAGCGCTCGTCGGGCGCGGCATCCGGAAGCGTTCCGAAGCCGAAAGCGTTCAGCCCCGGGTTCTGCACCGCCTCGTGGACACCGTGGTTGCCCACATAGTTCAGCGAGAGCGTGGTGCGGCTACCAAAGCCCTGCTGAACCTCCAGGTTCCACTCCTGGTATTGCGGAGCGACGATCTTCTGGGATGCGTTGTAGAACGACGGCACGACAAAGTTCGGATTCCCTGCCTGCAGCTGTGCCAGGGTCTCGCCTGCGGCAAACCCAGTGACGAACGACGTGTTCGCCGCGGCGACCACGGACGCTGCGTTATTGGTGGCGTCCGGGGAAAGGAAGATCCGTGTGCCGGACGGATTATCCGACACCTGGAAGGGGTTATTCAGGGGCGAGTTGTTCAGCAAGTTGTCGGCGATCGTCGCCGGAAATGCGTCGGTGAACAGGCCAAAGCCGCCGCGGATCACGGTATTGGTGCTGGCGCCGAACGGACTCCAGGCGAATCCGATGCGAGGTTGCCAGCTGACGTTGGTGTAGTCGGCCAACGCCTGTCCGAGACCGGTGTTGATGGCCTGGTTGTAGGGCTGATTGACATCGTGCGAGATCGACCCGAACGAGTTGGTGAAGCGAGCAAAGCAGTTGGTGAGGCAAGACGGATTGGAATTGTGATCGGCACGCAAGGCCAGAGTTACTCGCAGATTCGGACGAATGGACCAGTCGTCCTGCGCGTAGAAACCGAGGCCGTACACGGCGATGGGCTGGGTGGCGCGCACCGCGAAGTTCTGGGCAAAGTTGTCGCTGATGCCGTTGAAGAAGCTGGTCATGCCTTCTCCAAAGCTGTAGCCGACCGAGCCGATGCCGGGCGAGTAGTCGGTGACGTCGTTGCGGCGGAAGTTCACGCCGAATTTGAGCGCGTGATTTCCCTTTTGCCACGAGAAGTCGTCGACGACTCCGTACTGGGTGACGTTGCGTCCCTGGGGCCAGATATTGAAGTCGCGGCCCAGAGAATAGAAGGTATTGCCGGCGAAGCCGACGCGGAAGGGTATGGCTTGCTGCGCCGCTCCAAAATCCGCGGGCGAGAATAGCGCGCTATACCAGGATCCGCTGAGAATCACCTGGTTCACGGCCGAAGCGCCGAAGGTGTGATTCTCCTGCAATTGTCCTTCATACTGCGGCTGGTTGCTGACCGCGTTGAAGAGAGGGTTGATGGGATCGGTGTAGCTGGCTTGCAGACCGTGATCCGTCCGAAAGTGGACGAACATACGGTCCGAGTTCCCGATGTTATGGTCGAGCCGTCCCGTGACCAGGTACTCGGTCGTGAGATTCCCGGCCGTGGACTGGAACTGCAGCGCGCACGGTTGGGTGATCCCGAGGCCGCTGGCGGTATCCGTCAAGTCTCCACAACCGAGGTCCCCACCGGGCAACGGTCCGGCACGGTTGGCTCCGGGCGCATTCTGCCAGAGGTTAAACATCTGGGTGTAGAACGGAACGGAGTCGGGGCTGTTGGTCGTAAGGTTGGCCAGCGCGGCTGTCTGGAATTGCGTGCTCGGGATGTTTACCGGCACGCTAGTGGGGAGGACGACACGTAACCCTTCATAGTCAGCGAAGAAAAAGGTCTTGTCCTTCCTGATCGGACCGCCGAACGATGCGGCCCACTGATTGGCGTTGTCGAATGGCCGGGGCGTTCCCGACGAGTTATTGAAGTAGTTGTTGGCGTTCATCGTCCGGCCGTTCCACCAGTAGATGGCGTTGCCGTGGAAGCCGTTGCTGCCCGCCTTGGTGACATAGTTGACGTTGGCGCCGGCCAGGCCGCCGTATTGTCCGGAATAGCCGTTGTTGACGACGGTGGCTTCGTGAACGTCGTTCTGGCCCAGCAAGAGGTTGGTGGCGCCGGAGTTGTTCAGGTTCAGGAATGGATCGTTCTCGTTCATTCCATTCACGGTGTACAGGTTCGACGTCGCGGGCAGGCCGTAGGTGGCACTGTTGCCGTATCCGGCCTGCGTGTTCATGACCGCGCCCGGCGCGGCTTGCACGACATAGCTGAGGTCGTTGCCGGGGTTGGGGAGGTTGGCAATCTGTTCTGGACTGAACGAGGTAGAGACGTTGCCATTTTCCGTTTGCACCACGCCCGGTTGAGCGACAACCTCCACGGTTTGCGAAGTCGATTGCAGCGAAAGCTGCAGATTGGCGGTGCTGGCCTGGCCGACGCTGACGGTCACCTCGCGTTCGGCAGCCTGGAAACCTGGCGCCTGCACCGTCACGGTGTAAGTGCCGGGTTGCAACAACTGAAAGCGATAACCGCCCTGACCGCTGGTCGTGCGGCTTTGGGTGGCTCCGGTCGCCTTCTCCTTCAATCCGACGCTGGCGTTCGCGACGGCGGCCCCACTCGGATCGGTGACCAATCCAACGATGTCGCCGGAAGTGAGAGACTGGGCGCCGGCTGGCAGAACCCATGGGTTCAAGAACAGCGCCACAACTGCGATTGCAAAAAAGCAACGAGACAACATACTTCCTCCGAATTCGAAAGTGATACAGGCAACGCATGGCGTGCGGAGACGCTCACGCCGCCGGTATCCGATTGCAAGACTTGAACCGTGACTTGGAGAAGCCCATCAGGCAGCTAGCGGTTGAGGCGGGGCACGGGTTTGCAGATGAGAACGCGGAGGGGAACTCGGGACCGTAAGCGACACCGACGGCGACAGACAGGAGGTAAACAGTTCGACCTGCGCCACAATGCCGCGTGACACGAGCGCAGCGACCAGCGTGTCAGCAGCCCGGTCTGGCGAGTCGAGACAACCCTTCAGAACCTTGCCGCAGGCGCGGGAATCTTGCGAACGATGGTGCGGAACGCGGAACTCCGAGACAATGAGAACCGAGGAGACAAAGGCCAGCAGGCAGCCCAGTGCGCTCAGCCGGCGTATCGCTGCGAGCGCGATTGCCTGCGAAGAGAGAGGATTGCCCCTGATGATGCGAGACACCCGTGTAGGCCCAACGGAAACCGCTGTGGGGAAAAACTTCATAACTGCTACAACGATGAGCAGCAAACTGCGTGCCAACCTGCCGCAACATTCCGGCGCTTGTGTTGCAACACATTACGGACTACAGACCACGACCTTGTGCGCTTGAAATTCTAATTTATGGAGAGCGCTGCAAGAATACGTAGAAGAAAAAAAGTCGAGATTAGAGCGACTTGTTCGTGGCAACTGCACGGGGCGCGCACGCATCCAATTGGACCAGGGTTCTGCCCGATGTCCGGCATGTGGTTCGCGGAATTCGAGCAGCAGTAACCGGACGGACCTGTGTCTATTTCCCGCCCCCGAGGGAAGTCGGACCTAGCCAGATACCCACACACAACTCCGAGCGCGAATTCGCCGATCGCTCTACTTCAGTTTGACGAAGAGCAAAACAAAGATCGCCCACACTCCGACAGTGACGGGAAACAGCACCAACTGTGCGTCGCGCAGAGCCCCGCCTCTTGGAACCAAGAAGGTAAGAGCTAACATCGCCAAAGCCGTGAGAATCCCCAAGGCCAGTTTGGATTTCATGGTTGGTTTGCCTCACTTTGTCCGAGTTCGCCCTGCATGCCGGGCAACAGGGATCTTGCGACGAGCATGATGCGCGCAAAACTACCAAAGTGCAACCCTCTCCCAAGACTTGAGGCGCTTTCGCGCCGGTCCGACCGCCTCGGGTTCTACGGGTTGCGCGCGACAATCGTTGCAATCCGCTCGGCGGAGTGGCCGTCCCAGAGCGGCGGCACTCTTCCCTGCTTTTTCTGACCTCCCAGAATGCGCGACGAGGATTCGCGCAGAAGGTCGAGATTGCGTCCGACTACCGTATTCGTGCCGCACTCAACAGTGATAGGACGCTCGGTTGTGTCGCGCAGCGTGAGACAGGGAATTCCCAGGAAGGTGGTTTCCTCCTGGATGCCGCCGGAATCGGTGATCACTAGCGCGGCCCGGCGTTGCAGGGCGAGAAATTCGAGGTAGGACTGGGGTTCCATGAGGCGGAGACGCTCTCCGAACCTGTGGCCGCTGCCATTGATCGCCTTCGCAGTGCGCGGATGAACCGGAAATAGAATCGGCGTGGATTCGGCGAGATCGGCAAATGCGCCCAGTAACCGCGAGAGCCAGGGCAAGTCGTCCACGTTCGAGGGGCGATGCAGGGTTACGAGAATGTAGCTTGGCGGCAGATCGCTTTCTGGAAGGCGCGCCTCGGGCAACATGCGGACGAGCGTGTCGATCATGACATTGCCAACCAGGTACACGCGATCGGATGGAATTCCTTCCCGCTCCAGGTTGCGATCGGCGTCGTCAGAAGGTGTAAAGAGGAGGTCGGCGATCTGATCGGTGAGCACGCGGTTGATTTCTTCCGGCATGGTGCGGTCAAACGATCGCAGCCCCGCTTCGACGTGCGCCACGCGAATGCCGAGTTTGGCCGATACCAGGGCCGCGGCAATAGTCGAATTCACGTCGCCGTAGACCATCACGAGCGAGGGCTTGCTCTCTGCGATGACCGGTTCGAAGCGGCTCATGATGGCAGCGGTTTGTTGCGCGTGCGTCCCGGAACCGACCTGCAGATTCACGTCGGGTTCGGGCATGTCCAGTTGCTGAAAGAAGACGTCGGACATGCTGGCGTCGTAGTGCTGGCCGGTGTGGACGAGGGTCTGCCGCACCCCCGGCTGCTGCTGCAGCGCGCGCATGACGGGCGCAGCCTTCATGAAGTTGGGCCGTGCTCCGACGACATGACAGATTGACGTAGGCATATCAGACAACGGGGACGATGCCGATTGGGACTCTCTGCCACGATAGCAGAGGAAGGGGCCGGGTTGGTTAAGAAGCCGGGTGCGCTCTTGACAGGGGCCCGATGCGAGGCATACAAGGTTGCCTGCACGCCTGGGGTGGAAGCCGAATTCATACTGTGAGGAACAATGTTCTGCTCAATTCTTCGCAAGCTTGCAGTTTTCCTGGTCGCCGTCGCTGCAATGGCGGTAGTTGGGTATCCACAGCAAACCAAGGTCGACGACGCAATTAAGCCCTATCTCGGGCGCTGGGATCTGACGCTGAAGGCGGCGGACCGGGAATATCCGTCGTGGCTCGAGTTGCAGATGGACAATGGAACACTGACCGCGCGCATGGTGGCGCGGTGGGGCCACGCACGTGTGCTTCCCAAGGTTGAATTTGGGGAAGGGCGCCTCACGTTCGTGTCTCCGAAAGAGGAGGAAGGCAGCGAACGCGACATGGTGTTTAAAGGCAAGCTGACGGGGGAAACGCTGTCCGGCACCGTCGCTGCTCCCAAGGGAGAGACCTGGACGTGGACGGGCAAGCGCGCGCCGTCGCTCAAGAAAACGAAAGCTCCGAAGTGGGGAAAGCCCGTCACTTTGTTCAATGGCAAAGATTTGACCGGGTGGACGATGGACAAGCCCAATCCGGAAAAATCGTGGACGGTGGTGGATGGAACGCTGGTGAGCCCGGGCAATGGTCCAGAGATCATCAACAACCAGAAGTTCAACGATTTCAAATTGCACCTCGAGTTCAACTGTGGCCCGAAGTCGAATAGCGGCGTCTACCTACGCGGGCGTTATGAAGTGCAGGTGGAAGACAACTCGCTGCAGGAACCGCCCAGCCATCATACCGGCGGAGTCTACGGATTCATTCCGGCCTCGCCCGAGCCTCCCCGGACGCCTGGAGTCTGGCAGACCTACGACATCACCCTGCTCGGGCGGACGATCACAGTGGTGCTGAATGGAAAAACGATCATCGATCAGCAGGAGATTCCCGGCATCACCGGCGGCGCTCTTGACAGCCATGAAGAACTGCCCGGACCGATCTACCTGCAAGGCAGTGAAGACGGACATATTGCGTACCGGAATATTGTGATTACTCCCGCCAAGGACTAGCGGGTTCTCCATGAAGCGTCGTGCCGGAATTGCCGGTGTAGTTGTGCTGCTGAGCCTCATCGCGGCGGCGCAGGACACCGCCTCTCTGACCGGAACGGTGCGCGACTCCTCCGGAGCAGTCCTGCCAAAAGCCAGTGTCAGCCTCACGAACGCGGCCACCGGGTCAATCCGCAGTGTGGTGACAAATTCGGACGGCGAATACCTCGCCGCCGCCCTTCCGCCGGGGCGTTACGACATCACGGTAACGGCTCAGGGGTTTAAGAAGTACCAGGCGCGCGATGTGACGCTGCGCGTGGCACAAAATGCGCGAATTGATGTTGTCCTCCAGGTGGGCAACGTCAACAGCGAAGTAACCGTGCAAGGCGAAGGGCTGGCCAAGGTCGACACGCAGAGTTCGGAATTGTCGGGCACGGTCACCGGCAAGGAACTTACGCAGCTTCAGCTTAACGGCCGCAACTTTACTCAGCTCATCACCCTGGTTCCAGGGGTCAGCAACCAGACCGGGCAGGACGAAGGCCAGGTGGGCGTCGCGGGCAACGTCAACTACAGCGTCAATGGCGGACGCACCGAGAACAACAACTGGGAAGTCGACGGTGGCGACGTCATGGACAACGGCAGCAATTTTTCGCTGAACGTGTATCCGAGCGTCGAAGCCATCGACGAGGTGCAGGTCCTGACCTCGAATTACGGCGCCCAATACGGCAAGAACGCTTCGGGAACGGTGGAAGTCGAAACTAAGTCAGGCACCAACCGGTTTCATGGCGAGGTCTACGAGTTCCTGCGCAATGAAGCCTTGAATGCGCATGACTACTTCGATCCGCCGGACTCGCCGAAGTCGCCGTACAAGAAACATGAATTCGGGTACACACTGGGCGGGCCGATCTGGAAAAACCATACGTTCTTCTTCTGGTCCCAAGCCTGGCGGCGTGAGAATGTACCGCAGAACTTCTTCACTCCGGTGCCGTCCCTGGACAACCGGCAGGGGAACTTCAACGACGTCTGCACCGTTCCGGAGCCGACGGACTGTCCCGTCGACGCGGACGGCAATCCATTTCCGGACAACCGGCTGCCATTCATCGACCCCAACGGCCAGGCACTGCTGCCAATGATTTCCGAGCCGACGCTCGACACCGACTCGGGACCGGTCTTTGCCGCCTCGGTCGGCCAGCCGATGCGTTGGCGGGAAGAATTGTTCCGCATCGACCACGACTTCAACTCCAAGGTGCGAGCGACATTCCGCTTTATTCACGATTCGTGGGACATCACCAACGCCTCGGTCACCTGGGGCGGCGAGAGCTTCCCGACGATCGGCACGCACTTCGTCGGCCCGGGCGTGAGCATGGTGGCCCGGCTGACCTCGGCGCTCTCACCCACGCTGCTGAATGAATTCGTTGCCAGCTATACCACCGATCATATTCGGACGTCCAACACGCATCCGGAAGTCTGGCAGCGGGGCAGCGATTTCACCATGACCGGATTCTTTCCGGACTTCGGCGGCAAGTTACCCGACTTTTGTGTTTCCACCAACGGAGCGTATGGCGGCGGATTCTGCGAGGGACCCACGGCATTTCCCTGGAACAACTCCAACCCGACCTATACCTATCGCGACAACATGAGCAAGAGCTGGGGCAAACACAACCTGGAGTTCGGAGGATACTTCGCGGCCTCGCAGAAGAATGAGATGGCATATGTAGACCTGGAGGGTGATCTCTCCTTCGACAGCACGGCGCCGAATTCCACGGGCAATGCCTTCGCCGACATGCTCATGGGCAATATCTCGACGTACTCGCAGGACAGCGCCCAGCCCAAGTACTACGTCCGCTACAAGCTGTTTGAGCCCTATATTCAGGATGATTTCCACGTCACGAAGAAACTGACGCTGAATCTGGGTCTGCGGATCGGAGTCTTCGGAACGTTTCGTGAGATCAACCGGCAGGTTGCGAACTGGGATCCTGCGGCCTACGATCCCGATCTCGCTCCGAAGATTTTCACCAACCTGAATAGCCCGCACGAGGGTTCGTTGATCATCAAGCCCGGGACTACGCCTTTCGACGGCATCGTTCCCTGCGGCGCAGCGGGCGTGCCCCTGGCCTGCATGGGCGAACATCTTTTCAATCCGGCGCCGCGGATTGGATTTGCGTGGGATCCGTTTGGCAACGGGAAGACATCGATTCGCGCTGCGTACGGCATATTCTTCGATCATACCAACGGTGAAGAAGGTAACGCCGAGACGCTGGAAGGTTCCCCGCCGCTGGTGCAGGAACCGACCCAGTACAACATCAATGGCTACACGAATATCGGCGGCGGCGGCCTGCTGTTCCCGCTCTCGGCGATTTCGATTCCGTCCGATCACGCCATCTGGCCTTACGTACAGCAGTGGCATGCCGATGTGCAACGCGACATCTCGCGCAACTTTGTGGCAACAGTTTCCTACGTTGGCAGTAAAGGAACCCATTTGACGCTGCAGAAGGAACTGAATCAGGTGCCGGCCTTGCCCGCGGCCGACAATCCTTTTCTGCCGGGCGAGCCGATCACCGACGACATCTGCAACACCATGGGAGGCTGGCCCAACAATCTGCACTTCAAGATCGATAAGGGGCGGAAAGTGACAGGGCAAGCCGCGGTGAATCTGGCCATCGCCTGCGGCAACGATCCCAATCCTTTCCGCCCGTTTTACAGCATCGGGTCTCTGCAGCGGGTGGAGCCGCAAGCCAATTCGAATTACAACTCATTGCAGGTCTCGATCCGCAGGACGAGCGGTCCGCTCACTCTGGATGTTGCCTACACCTACAGCCACTCGCTGGATAATTCCTCCGACAAAGCTGATTTCAACTTTGTGGATTCGTCGAATGTAAAGAAGAACTACGCCAGCTCTAATTTCGACCAGCGCCACATCTTCACCGTAAGCTGGATCTACGATCTGCCGTTCTTTACCCAACCGGGCCTGACGCGCAGCATCCTGGGTGGCTGGCAGTTTGCCGGCATCATGACGGCGCAAAGCGGCGAGCCGTTCTCGGTCACGAACGGAGTGTTCGGGGACAGCGCCGGGGTCGCCAACGGAACCGGCACCGGTTCCTATGCCGATCGGATCGGCGACCCCTATGCGATTCCGCCCGATCAGAACACCGATCCCAACAACAAAGGCCCTCTGCTCTTCAACCCGGATGCCTACACCGAGACACAGGGCCTGACGTTCGGAAACTCCGGCCGCAACAGCCTGACGATTCCGCATCGCACCCAGTTCGACATGGCGCTGTACAAGACGTTCAAACCGACCGAGCGCGTGGACGTTCAATTCCGCACCGAGGCCTTCAATATCTTCAACCACACGCAGTTCTCGTCGCTGAACAGCTCCGTGGGCACGGACTTCTTCATGCGGGCAAACGGCGCGCATAAGGCGCGTGTGGTTCAGCTGGCTTTGAAGGTCGTGTTCTAGGAGCTGGCCTGAGGTGGCGGGCCGGTGGATTCTCGGGTGACGAGCGTGGGCTCGATTGCGATCTTTAGCGGGGCTTCTTCCGGCCCCTCGATCTGCTGGATCAGAGTTTCCGCCGCAATCTCCCCCATCTTGCCGAGCGGTTGGCGGACTGTCGTCAAACTGGGAGTATTGAAGGCGGCGCTCTGGATATCGTCGAAGCCCACCACCGACACATCGTGCGGCACACGGAGACCCTCTTCCTGAAGTGCCCGGATGGCGCCGATCGCAGCCAGGTCGTTATAGGCGAAGAGCGCAGTGAACGGGACCTTGCGGGCAAGCAGCTGCTTGGCGTAGGGATAGCCCATCTGCGGTGAGGGATCCTCCATCTCGATCTGCACGATCAGGTCGGAATCCATCTCGATGCCAAATTTCTGTGAGGCTCGGCAGATGGCCTGCCACCGCTCTTCCGAGTCGGAACTGGCGGGATGTCCCTTCATGAAGGCAATCTTGCGATGTCCCAGTTCGACAAGATGCTGGAGCGCGGCTGTGACGGCGCGGTCATGATCCAGCACAATGTTGGTGACGCCCTCCAGTTCGCGATGACCTGCGACGACTACCGTAGGCAGCAAGGGCGGGCGCTCGAGTTGCATGTCGACGGCGATGAAGCCCTCGACCCCGCGCTCGATGAGCAGCTCCTCATATTGCCGCAGCAGCGCCGGATCGTGACGGTGGACGACCGTCAGGAAGAAGTAGTTCTTGCGGCGCAGGCAGGCTTCCACGCCACTGATGATGCCGGAACTGTAGGCATCGCCGATCTCTTCGGCAATGACGCCGATGGTGTTGGTGCGTTTGCGGCGCAGGGTGCGGGCAAAAAAATTCGGGCGGTAATTGAGTTCGCGCGCGGCGGCGTGAATTCTGGCTTTGGTCTGATCGGGAATGGCGCGGGCTGACGGGGCGTCATTGAGGACCGCGGAGACTGTACCTGGAGAGAGTCCTACGTGTTCGGCAACCGCCTTCAGCGTGACCGTAGCCGGCTGATCGGAGCGCGATTTTCGTTTGTGGCCCATTCGCCTGGGAGACGGGAGGAGTGCCGGAATAAGGGTAGCCTACCGGCAGGGGAGATGCCAACTAGGGGAGGGGTAGTTGAGGAGGATCGTTCCCGACCCATTTTGGAACGTCGGCTGTGTGGACCCCTTGCGTTACAACAAACAGTTGCCGGCTGTTTGTTCGTTATCAGATTCTGAATCGGAGGCGTCGCCGCCATTCGTCGCAGGTGCAATCTCTGGTCCAAAAGCGCGTGTCCGGTCCTGTGCAAGCGGCAAACCAGCTTATAATGCTTGCATTCCCTGTCGAGGCTTCTCTGACCGAAGCCTGTTCGCACGGCGGGTTTTCGCTTCTCATCCGGCGATCACGGCGACAAGGACAGAATCGGCAGGCAATTGAACGCGTTTTCTTGAACGAATCCCGATGCGAATGATCTGGTTCAGAGCTTGCTGCGTCATGGCTGCCGCGAGCCCGGTGGTTTTTGCCGGTGGGTGCTCGAATGGGCAGGCGAAGAGTGCAGCCGCGAGCAGCGATCGAGCCACGCCCGCCCATGTATACACCGTTGTCGAGGAAACGACGCGGCGCCGCGTGCAGACGGTCGGGTCGCTCTTTGCGCTTGAGGAAAGCACTCTCAGCGCCGAGGTCGAGGGCCGGGTGAATGCAGTCCTGGCCGATGTCGGCGATACGGTGAAGGAGGGGCAGCCGCTCATCGAACTCGATCGGCAAGAATTGCAGTTCGAAGTGGACCGGCAACAGGGCGTGGTTCGCGAAGTCTGTGCCCAGCTTGGCATTGCACCGGGCGAGGCGCCGCCCGCAGATTCCAGGAAACTGCCCTCGGTCGAGCGCGCAGCCGCCGACCTGTTCGATGCGGAACGCAAGTATGGCCGCGCGCAGGAGATGCTGAAAGACACCCTGATCTCGCAGCAGCAGGCGGACGAAGCAAAGAGCCGCTATCAAAGCACCAAAGCCACCTACGAAGTCGCGCTGCAGGAAGTCGACCGCCTGAAGGCGTTGCTGATCTCGAGCGAGGCCAGCGAAAAACTGGCGGAAAAGAAGTTGCGCGATGCGGTCATCCGGGCTCCGTTTCCCGGCGCCATCAAGACTCGCGATGTGCACCCTGGAGAATATTTGAAGGTGCAGAGTCCGGTGATGGTGCTGGTCAGGACGGACCGTCTGCGCGCCCGTCTCGCGGTTCCTGAACAATGGGCGGGGGCGATCAGCGAAGGAGCCACCGTTGACCTGCATGTTGAAGCGTTCCCCGGCGAGACGTTTGAGGGAAAGATTTCCCGGATCAATCCCGCTGTGTCCCAGGATTCGCGCACTTTCGAGGCGGAAGCCCTGATTCAGAACACGGACGGGCGTCTCAAGCCCGGCTTCTTTGTTCAGGCCTCCCTGCCCAGCAAGAGGGAGGATAAGGCAATCTTTGTGCCCGAGCAGGCGGTGAACTATCGCTATGGCGTGTACAAGGTTTTTGTGGTCAACGGCAACCGTGTCTCCGAGCGGCAGATTCATCCCGCGGGACAAACCGAAGACGAGCGCGGCCGCCGCTTCGAAGTGGCAGAGGGGCTGAAGGTGGGGGACCGTGTAGCCGCAGCCGTCTCCGGAACGCTGCGGGAAGGAGACGTCGTGCAGGAGCAAGGCGATGATTCCTCGCCGGCGGTGAAATAAGGTGCCGCAGTGCTTTTGCACGGATAAGGACGCCCGTCGTTTCCTGGAAGCCTTAGGCCCTGGGTTCCGACCGCAAGAACACCTGCAGAATAACTCATGAAACTCGCGGAAATCTGTGTACGACATCCCGTGTTCACCGTGATGCTGATCGCCTTCCTGGTGACGCTGGGTGTCTTCTCTTACCGTGGTCTGGCCGTGGACTTATTTCCGAAAGCGGACCCGGCCACCGTGAACGTCGAAGTGCGCCTGCCGGGCGCGACGCCGGAAGAGATGGTCACCAGTATCGTACTGCCGCTGGAAGACGCGATTTCGTCGGTCAGCGGTATTGATGAGATCAGCGTGTATTCCTCCGAAGGAATGGCCGAGATCTCGTGTACGTTCGTGCTCGAACGTGACATCGAAGGCGCGGCCCAGGACATCCGCGAAAAAGTGGCGGCCGCCACCGACCGCCTGCCGCGCGAGACGCTTCCACCGGTCATCACCAAGCAAGACCCGCAGTCGGATCCGATCATGACGCTGCTGGTGAGCGGCCCGATGAGCCGCCGTGAACTGACCGAGATTGCCGACAAGCAGGTGCGGCGCGCGATACAGACCGTGGATGGGGTGGGCAGCGTTGAACTGAACGGCGGCCAGGAGCGGCAGATTCGCGTGCTGCTCGATGCCCAGAAGCTTACGTCCCACAATTTCACGGTGCTTGACGTGCGCGAAGCGTTGCAGCGCGAAAACATCGAGGCGCCGGGCGGCCGCATGATTACCGGCCCGCAGGAACTTGGACTGCGAACTCTGGGACGCGTGACGTCGGCCGATCAATTCAGCGATATCGTGATCGGCACGCGCGCCGGAAGTCCGGTTCGCATCCGCGACGTCGCGCAAGTGGAAGATGGAGCCGAGGAGTTACGCACATGGTCGGCTCTCTACCGCAAAGGCAACCTGGGACAGGACGTGGTCAGTATCCAGGTTCTCAGGCAATCGGGCGCAAACACCGTGCGCGTCGCCGACGGCGTCCGAGAGCAGATTCAACAGTTGCGCCAGCAGATGCCGCCCGGCGTCCAGTTGCTGGTTGTCCATGACATTTCCGATTTCATCAAGGCATCGGTGCACTCGCTGCTCGAGCATCTGATTCTGGGCAGCATCCTGGCGAGCGTGGTGGTGTGGCTGTTCATCCGCAACTGGCGGGCGGTGATCATCGCGGCGGTCGCGATTCCGGCGTCGATCGTCGCCAGCTTCACGCTGATGCGCGGCATGGATTTCTCGCTGAACAACATGACGCTGCTGGCACTGACCCTGGCCGTCGGCATCGTGATCGACGACGCCATCATCGTGCTCGAAAACATCTTCCGATTCATGGAGGAAAAGGGCCGCGATCGAGTCCACGCAGCGATTGAGGCCACGCGGGAAATTGGATTGGCCGTCATGGCCACCACGCTCTCGCTGGTCATCATCTTCCTGCCCATCGCCTTCATGACGGGATATGCACGGAAGTACGTCAACTCGTTCGGCTGGACGATGGCCATCGCGATTCTGGTTTCACTGCTCGTGGCCTTCACACTGACGCCGATGATGAGCTCGCGCCTGCTCAAGCTGGACGAGACGAGCAAGCGGGCGCATGTGTCGGGCGTGCTGAAGGCGATGGAAGACAATTATCTGAAAATGCTGCGTTGGTCGCTCGATCATCGCGGCGTCATCATGCTTATCTGCCTGGCGGCCTTCCTGTCGACTTTTGCTCTGTATCACCTGGTCGGGCGTGACTGGATCCCGGCCGATGACCAGGCTGAGTTGCAGAGTTCGTTCACTCTGCCCGAGGGCACGGCTCTCGCGAAGACCAGCGCCATGGCAGGTGACATGGCGACAAAGATCATCTCCCTGCCCGAAGTTTCGTTTGTGCAGGCCTACACGCACGGGCCGACGCATCACGCGCATCTCTTTATCGGACTGGTTCCGCGCAGCGAACGAAAAGCCTCGCATGAGCAGATGGCGACGAGGGTCCGTGGAATTCTCGCCGGGTACCGCAACGTCACCTATAACGTGCGGCTGCCTTCGGTCCTGGGCGGTGAGATTTACTTCCCCATTAGCGCCATCGTTCGGGGCCCGGATCTCAATCAACTGGCGGAAATCAGCAAGAAGGCTGCCTACCGGATGGCCAAGTATCCGGACCTGGTGGACGTAAATCCGAGCCTGAATCTCAACACACCAGAGTTGCAGGTGAAAGTCGACCGGCAGCGCGCGGCTGACATCGGCGTGCGTATGACTGACATCAGCGATGCTGTACGCCTCTTCTACTCCGGCGAGGATGAAATCACGCGCTTCAAAGAAGGATCGGAGCAGTACCCGGTCACCATGCAACTGCTGCAGGAGCAGCGTGACAATCCGGATGTGCTGGCGCGGATGATGGTGCCCTCCAGCAAGCTGGGGCAAGTCAGGCTCGAGAGCGTGGCGGCGATCACCCGCGGATTCGGGCCTTCCGCCTTATGGCGGTATAACCGCGAATTTCAGATCAGCGTGTTCGCCAATGTGGCATCGGGATATCCGCTGGACCTGGCCGCCGGGCATACGGTGCAGTCGATTAAGGAAGTGGGGCTGCCGCCAGGGTATTCGGTTCGCTTCTCTGGACAGGTGAAAGTCCTGGAAGAGACGACGTGGAACCTGGTGCTGGCGATGCTGCTCGCCTCGATTTTCATGTACATGGTGCTGGCGGCACAGTTCGAGAGCTTCTCCTATCCGTTCATCATCATGCTGACGCTGCCGCTGAGCGTGCCGTTCGCGCTGCTCTCGCTGTGGATCACCGGGCGCGCGCTGAGCCTGTGGAGCGCGCTCGGCATGTTCCTGCTGCTCGGGATCGTGAAGAAGAACGGCATCCTGCAAGTGGACTACACCAACCGGCTGGTGGCCGAGGGAATGCCAATCCGCGACGCCATCCTCGAGGCCAACCGTGTGCGGCTGCGGCCGATCCTGATGACGACGCTGTCCATCGTGGCGGGGCTGATCCCGGTGGCCATCGGGATTGGCGCTGGATCGGAGCAGCGGGCGTCGATCGCGGTGACGATTATCGGCGGGCAGACGCTGTGCTTGCTGTTGACGTTGCTGGTCGTGCCGGTCGCGTATTCGTACCTCGCGGAATTTGAGGCGCTGCCCTGGCGGGAATGGGCAGGCCGCGTCTTGAGAAGAACTCGACAGGCTCCCCTCGAGGGAGACTGAGGTTGGACTGCTGGGCATCTCGCCACAGGCGGATTAGCTTCAATTCCGAGTACCGTCAATCCCGCGGTAGTGCATCACTGGGCTGGGAACATATTCAAATCTGACCAGGGCGTCGCGGTAATTGATTTTCAGACTCAGAGCGTTAAGTATGGGGAACCCCAAAATTCCCGACACCTCGGCTCCGACGGATCGGCTGATGTTCGAAAGATCGAATGCAACCATATCAATGTTTTTCTGCCGCAGGCCGCCGAATTCGAGGACGATTGTGCCGGTCTCGTAAACTTTATTGACCTCCCCGCTCAAGCCCTTGACGATCATTTCGGACGTCCCATGGACCTTGCTGACCTCGCGCGCCGCATCCGTCGTGATCGAGTTGTTGAAGGCGCCGGAATCGATGAGGAACAGTTTGCCCGGAACCTCGTTGACCTTGGTGGGGACCAGAAGCATGTGGCCGAAACGGAGAACTCCTCCATAGTCCTTCATTTCCGGGCCGATGAAGCGGTCAAAATACTTAGGGTCGGGATTCGCACCCTGCACATCGTTGCCGGCGTCGTTCGGATCGGACGTGGAACCTCGCTCGTCGTCCGTCGCCAAAGAAGGTTTGACCGGCGGCTCCCCCGGACGGGCCGGCAGTTGGCTCAGCTTCAGCTTGCGCTTGGGAAATCCAGTTCGATCAGAAACTGTTGAAACACGTCGGCGCCAATGAGTCCCTCTTCGTCAGCCACGGAGGCCTTGTCGACAACTTCCAGAAGACAGTTGCGAAATTCCAGATTCCCAATGCGAATCGAATCGGCATAGGCCGAGTAGCCTTTAGCATCGCCCTCATCACCGATGCCACCGATGCTTACGCTGGTCAAGCGCTGGGCTCCCGCTCGGGCGGCTAGCCTGCGATTGATGGTAATTCCACCCGCGCCGGTATCCAGCATCAGCTTGGATTTCTGCCCATTGATCACGACCGGCAGCCCCACACCGCGCATGTGTTTGGCATCGCTCTGAAGTGGTAACAGGTCTGTTTCAGTTGCAGTGACGTCAGCGATGAGCCGGCAGGCAGTCCCGGACATGCCCTGCCGTGCTTTGAGGATTTCGAGATACGCTCGCAGGTCGTGCACGGTATCAGCGTCGTCGCCGTGCCTTCCGGCAAGGTAGGATTCCAGGAACTTGGCGCGGTCCGGGCGCGAAAGTGTGCCCATCCACTCTTTCTGCACATCTGGATCGCTGGGATCAAGGTCGTGGGCCCGCGCAAGGAGGCGGTGCTCGCGCGCGTAGAGGCCAGAGGCAGAAGAGATTCGAGCGAGCCCCAGATAAGCTCGCGCCGGAGCCCCTCCGGCATTAATCACCTGGACCAGGATTCTTTCGGCATCGGGAATCCTGCCCTGGCGGAACAGCAACTCCGCCTGCACCACTTTAAGACCGGGATCTGAAGGCTTCGCTTGCAGCCCCTTCGCTAACGTCTCCTCGGCATCGCGAAGCTTTTCCTGGCGCAAATAGCAGCGGACGATTCCTGCATATGCTTCCGCGGTGTCCGTGCTCGACTTCAGAACCTTGTTGTATTGAACGATGGCCTCGTCGAAGAAGCCTTTCGAGAATTGCTCATCGGCCTCCTTACAGAAGTGCGGCCGGTTCGCCTTCTATGCTCGCGGATTGTGTCTGCTGCGCGACAACTGGCAAACCACCGAATAAAAGTCCGACGGCCCAAAAAAGAACAGCAACCACCAACCACTGACGAATTCCTGCCTGATGCATCATGGGGACTCCAGAGTCTGCCATGGCGCGCAGGTCCGACTCAAGCGGCATTTTGACACTCCGCCCTGCCACTCAAAGCTCGCTCTTTGCTTGCCCGTGATGTGATGCGGGTCACAGACCGCCGTCGCCGACAAGAAGAAAATGCAATCGAACGCGCGTTAGTTCCGTGCTGGCATCGAACGTGCCTGCGGATCGAGGCCAAGAAGCCTGCGCACCCGAGGCGCATTACGGCGGCCAGCGACCACCATCCTACCTTTCTCTGGAGCGCGCCATGCTGAACGACGTTCGACCCTGCAACGACCGCCTCATTCACTCTGCTGGTCCGAATCGCAACGATAGTTTGACTGGGTTTGCCCGGTGCCGCCGGCGTATGGAGCAGTGTCTGTCTTCCCTGATTCCCTCGACCAACGGCGGAGCTATGCTGGATCGCGGCTGGATCATCGCCAACCACAAGCTTGTCTCCTTCCACGCCGCCTTCCTGACCTCGCTGCTCAGCATCCCACTTCACGTGGCATCGAGATTCGACGTCCTGCGGCAAATGTTTCTCAGCATTGAAGTGGTGATCTCCTCTGTGATGTGGTACGTGGCATGGCACTCCAACATCGCCATTCACGAGATGGGGCACTATCTAACCGCAGTCAAGACTAACAACCTCAGACCGGAGCTTGCGGCTCCGGCTGAGGAAAAGCTGAAGCAGGGCCTGTTGGGCAGGTTGCGATGGTATATCGAGATGTTCGTGAAGATACCGTACGGAGCCTTTCCCGGAGTCCACAAGGAATCCGGAAGCTTCCACCCCGGCGTGAAGACGCAGAACCTGGCCGTGTCAGCGGCGGGACCACAAGCGAGCAAGGTATTCGCTCAGATCACGTTCTTGCCGGGAATCCTTCTGATCCTGCTTGGCCTGAGCACTACGCACCCGGCGGCGGTCTACGCCGGAAGACTCCTCTTCACGGTTGGGGTGGTCGCCCTCTTCGACTTCTTGCTCTCCGACGCGGGAAAGTACCGGGCATTTCGGAATCGGCAAAGAGAAGCAGCGGCAAGAACAGCGGACGTCAGGGCTGCCGAGCCCGCTCGCACCAAGCAAGAAGAGCGCCCGGTCAAGGTAGCCGAACTGCGGCGCAAGCTCCGGCTGCACCGGCTTCAGGAACTGGAGCTGCCGGACGGAAAAATTGTGTTCGCCCCATGGGAATTCAGAAACTCCATCCAGGGTGGCCGTCACACCGAAGACATGGGCGGGAACTTGAGCTTCCAGGAATTGATGTTCCTGCCGCTGACCGCCAAGGATTACATTGAGGCCCAACGGGTCATCAATATGCTGCAAACCCGGGCGATCCAGATCATCCAGGACACGGAAGGTCTGAATTTCGTGGGCATAGGCCTGGAGGGAGGCATCGTAGCCTCCTACGCCAGGGAAAAAGGGGATTTGCTCCCGGAAGAGAGGGCGCTCCGAGTCGCGGTTCAGGCCATCGAGGAATGCGGCTTTGTTCCCGACCGGGATGTTTGCATCGCACTCGATCCGGCCGCCAGTGAGCTCAGCAACGCGTACCGGGAGAAGACCGGGGAAAAGGAGTCCATCGGCCAGTACCTGTTCTGGCGAGCCGAGGATCCCAAGGTTCTGAGCACCGACGAAATGGTCGATTTGTACACTCGTTGGGTTAAGAAGTATCCCATCGTTTCTCTCGAAGACCCCTTCGCCGAGGACGACCACGAAGGTTGGAAGAAACTCATGAAGGCCCTCGACCAGGAAATCCTGATCATCGGGGACGATCTGGTTACGACCAAGGATTCCACGATTCGAAAATGCGCCGAAGAGGGGCTCATCAACACTGCCCTGATCAAGGCCAACCAGATCGGCAGCCTGAGCGAGACCCTGCTGGCGACTCGTACGGCAAAGGACCTGGGTCTCGCCTTGGTTGTCTCGCACCGATCCAAGTCTCCCAATGAGGTGATGGAAGCCGACATCAGCTTCGCGGTGGGCGCGCTCGGTCTCAAGTGCGGGGGCGGAGCCAACACGGAGAGGCTGGTCAAGTACGGCAGAATCGTCGAACTGATGGAAATGGCGAAGAAGGGCACGAAGATCACCCGGAAACTCGATCCCGATCTCGTCATTGCCGACATCTCTGCTCACGAGGAGCCGACCAACGCGGGCATCCCAACGGTGGGAGTGGTGGTCATGCTCGACAACGGCATGAAGTTCTCCGCGGCCACGCCTCTGGGGGTCTCGGCCGGAACGGATGAGGCCATCCACCTGGTGGACAGCATCATCGAGGCCAACCCGCTCACGCGGAAATTCCCGAACTACTTCGTCTTCAAGGAGAAGGAAAAAACCTATCGCTTCGCGGCTAACGTGAAGGGCGAGGTGATCACGCAGGAAAGTCACGAACTGGCTGACCTCTGGATAAGGGCCAAGCGGTACGGCGGCAAGGGCTGTCTGAATGCCGTGGCCAACGTCACCGAAGTGGTGGCCCCCCGCTTCCTGGGACAGAAGATTTCGGCGCTGGGCTCACTCGTCGACATCGACCGGGAGCTTCTGCTGCTGGAACTGGATCTGGCCGTTAAGCGGGGCAAGATCGCTTCCAGCGCCTCTCCGGAAGAGAAGATCAGGATCATGCAGAGAAAAGCAAATCTCGGCATGAATGCGGTGCTCTCTCTGTCGCTCGCGCTCGGTCGTCTGGTGGCCGCCAGGGATGGCAAGGAACTTCCCGAGATCCTGCGGGAGATGGAATCGACCATTGACCGGGATTATCTCTATGGGGTCAAGTCGTCTGTGGTGGTCCCGGAATTGGCCCACGTCTAAGTGTCGTCGGGTTGGGGAAGGGGGAGGTTCTCCTCCCGGCAGATCTTCTCGAGTTGGCCGACGGACCACGGCGCGGTGAAATCGTAAAAGACGCGGTAGGGTTGCCGAAGAATCTCAAGCACCCCTGCGCATTGTGGGTCGGTCCAGCCCGGGAGTTCCGCTCTGGCCTGGTCGAGGTCGATCCCGCTCAGCTTGAGCGTAATGAGACTTTGCACCTTTCCGGGATGCAGGAGAAGCTCATCGAGCCCACGTTTGAGAATCTGTTTACGTGCCAAAAGGATGCGCCTCTCACCGACCGTGTGCAGCACCTGCATGTATTTCTCGAAGAGAACCCACTCGTTTACCAGTAGTCCAACCTCCGCGGGCGTAAAAGCCCTCCAGAATGCCGCCGGATAGGGAACGCAGAGGAACCGGCCGAGCATGAACGCACCCGCCTCATAGCCCGAAATGCGGCCGCGGGAGCACTTCTCCAGAGCGAGCTTGAAGAACCTGATCTTCCTTTTCAGGGTGAGCATCTCGAAGACATTGCTCTGACCCAGGTGATCGCCAATATCGCTCTTGAGCACCTCCTCCATGTAGATGGTTTCGCGTTCATCGAACCAGCCATTCACCAACTGCTTCGCTTCCTCGTTGTCGCTGCGCAGTTCGAAATTCACCAGCCGAACGACTTCGCTCAACGTCGAGATCTGGTCAACGGCAAGGGCTCGGGTCAATTGCTGGTAGTAGCGATAGGCGTAGGCAATGGAAACGAAAGCCTTCTTCTCTGCCTCATCCATCTCCACCGGTTCCCCTTTCATGTAGCGCAGGAGCCGAGCCGGCTTGAACTTGGCTTTGCCATGGTAGATCGACCTCCTCCGTGATGAAATCGTGATCCAATCACCCTCTTGGACCTCTTCGCCGGCCGAGTTCCTCAGGCCGCCGCCCGGACTTCGGGTGACGCCGTTCTTCTCAAGACTGAGCATCGCGGGAATGCCCAGGCTCTGGCAGATGGTGACAACGTGCACTGCGGCCGAGGTCATACTGATGATGGAATCCATTTCACGCATCACGACGGTGTCGGTAGGAACAAATGTCTGCTGGCAAAGGCAGACTTGTTCGCCCCGGCTCTTTGCACTCAGCGCGGCGTCTCCCGAAAAATAGACCCTGGCCGATACCGCCGACCTCGGCAGGACCGCAATACCGGTACAGAAGTACTGGAGCAGGCTGAAATCGTCCTGGTCGATGGTGTCGCTGGTGAGCTGTTTGAGGTGGTAGGGCCGGATCAGTTCGGTCACCCGTTGGCGTGAAATTGTTCCCGCCTGGTGCATGTCGACTGCGGAGATCAGCGCCGCCCGGCCTGACATGCCGGTCTGGTTGATCTGCAGGAGTGCAAAGAGCTGGTGCCGTCCGGTTGCCTCCACGGCGAACTCGATGGTGACTGGAGACTCGAAGTCCCTTTCCAGTTCCGCAAGGTGGGGCACGAAGTGGTACACGGCGGGGAAGGTGTCCTTGATCACCTCTCGATCTTCGAAACAAGTGGTCTGGATTTCCGCCGTTCCGGTCATCATTTCTTCCCCGAAAATGTCATGGGCAGTTTGCAGTTCGATGCCCGCGCCGGTATGAGTGTCGCGACTGGAAATGACACCGGCGTAGGCGGCTTTGTCCCGCACCGTGCAGATCATTTTCTGCATGATCAAGCTCGGGTAGTGCTCCGTTCCGCGACACAGCGTTAACACCAGGTCCTGGTTCTCGTCAAAATGCTGATAACACTGTTTCGCGAAGAACAGGGCCTGCTCGAACGGATCTTCCACGAGCGTCCGGTTCCTCTTCCTGATCATTCCAGCCAGTTGCTCGACCCGACGTGCAACCTCTTCGGGAGTCGCGTCCGATCTGAGCGCACTCAAAGTCGCAAGACACTCATCATGGCGAAGGAGGCGGCAAACGTTTCGCAGGTTATTCAGAAACATTCTGTGAGCTGCGGCAATGCCATACATTTTTTCCAGGCTGGGCAGAGTGCCTTCTGCCACGCCCACGTTGAGATAGGTGTCCATGACACCGGGAATGTATTGGGTGGTGGCACAGCGTATGGCGAACACCAGTGGATTCCTGGAGTCGCCCAGGCCCTGCATGGTCAGAATCTCAAGCTGCTTGATGGCGTCCGCCACTTTATCCTCAACGCCATCCGCCCGATTGATATAGCCCTGCGAAGTGAGCACGACGAAGTCCGGCACCGGGTAACCCTGCTGACTCAACTTCAACAGCAGGGACCCCTTTTGACTGATCTCCTGCTCGGAGTGCGCTTGGCAACTGGTCGACGGAACCACGAAATCACTTTCTTGAGGCCCTCCGTGCGCCGGAGCATCCCCGGGTGGCTTTTCTTCGGCTATCAGTTCACGAACAGCGTTGCTGTCCCCGTTGCGAGCGTTCAAAATCAGCCCGAGGTGCCGCTTCGCCTTCTCGAAATCGTTGTCGCACAAGAGGGGAATGTCTACTTCGCTGACCGAGACATGTCGTGTGGTGCTATCGCGGAGTTCATATTCGACCACGGAAGGTGAGTAGCCCAGTCCTTCAACAGTTCGATTTTGATTGTGCGCGTTGCGCAAGCTCCTTCTGGCAACGAGATTGCGCTGGTTCAGGTAATTGCCGCGGACTCTGAAGTCAAGGATCTCCGTCTCGGCTAGGGTGGGCATGGGCGTTCCCCTCCACGGACGTGTCAACCAACGGCAAATGTGCTACGTGGTACAGGGACCTGTCAGTGACCTTGAACACACTCCGAGCATCACGCTCTCCGCGGAACATAGCGCCCGCACCGCCGCGGAATCGCGTCATGGATGGGACGAAAGCTGAAATCTACCCAGTGACGACGTAGCTCTCGAAAAATCCCCACTCCGCTCAACACGAATCGCACCGCGGCTGAGCGAAGATTCTTAGCTGTTGAAGCTACCGTGGGCATCAATCCAAGACAGTCTCAAGAGCGCCCAGCCCCGCGGACAGACCTCGAGCGGTAAACGTTGAGATTTCAGTAGTTTGAATGGTGGGCAGTGCAGGACTCGAACCTGCGGCCTCCTGCTTGTAAGGCAGGCGCTCTAACCAGCTGAGCTAACCGCCCGTGCTTGCGGCTCGTGAACACGAAGCCGAATCGGACATCCCTTGCTGAGAATACTGGAGCCTTCCCTGCGGGTCAAACGCCGTGCCGAGTCGCAGAGGGCGCGGGTTGAGTAGGGATCCTTCGACTGCGTGTCTGCTACGCTGTCGCTTCGCAGCCACTCCGCTCAGGAAGACCTTGCGACCGGCTCTGCAGCCGATCTCTTGCGTTCCTGCTGCTACACTCGGTGCGTGCGGCAATTAATTGTCAATGCAGACGACCTCGGGCTGACCCGGGGAGTCAATCGAGCGATCGGAGAGACCCATCGTGAGGGCGTGGTCACTTCCGCGACGCTGATGGCGGTTGGGGCTGCCTTCGACGATGCCGTCGCTACCACGCAGGCTGTTCCAACCCTTGCGGTCGGGTGTCACGTGGTGCTGGCGGATGGAGCACCCTTGTCGGATCCCGACTCCGTCCCCACCTTGATCGCGAGCCGTGCCGCGGAGCCGGGCCGGTTCTTCACCAAGATATCTTCCGTCGCGGCGCGGGCTATGCTCGGCGGCTTCGACGAAGACGAACTGGTGGCCGAGATCGTGGCCCAGATCCGAAAGATTCAGGAGGCAGGGATTCAGGTCACGCATGTCGACACGCACAAGCATACCCATCTGTTTCCCGCGATTCTGAAGGCGGTGGTGAAGGCGGCTCGCATCTGCGGAGTGCGGGCGATCCGCAATCCGTTTGTGCCGGGCAGCGCTCTGCGACTCCGCCAGTTCGCCGGCCAGCCCGAACTGTGGAAACGATACGGCCAAGTGCGGGTGTTGCGCGCGCTGGCGGGCCGCTTTCGGCAACGCATGCGGCGCGCCGGGCTCGCGACACCGGACGGCATTGTTGGGGTGATCGAGACGGGATCCGTCGCCGATTCCCTGCTGCAGCGCGCGCTGGCGAACCTGGCGGAAGGAACGTGGGAACTGGTGTGCCATCCGGGCTACGACGACGCGGATCTGCGCGCGGCGAGGACGCGGCTGACCGCTTCACGGGAAGGGGAGCGTCGGCTGCTCACTTCGCCCGAGTTTCGGGAGTTTCTCAGGGGCCAGAAAATCAGGCTGGTCAGCTATCGCGAGTTTGCCGAGGCGGGGTAGCCGGATGGGAACCTACTTTTGTCATGCCCCAGAGACGAGCGGCAGAGGTATGATCGGCATGATGCGGTCCCGAGGGTAAGTTATGGCGGACCAACAAGCCGAACCGCGTGTCACCGTAGATCTCCCCGTGCGGGCGTGGGGTATGACTGCCGACGGACGCCCGTTTTCGCAGCATGCACGCGCCCAGAACATCAGCTCGGAGGGTGCCTTGCTCTCCGGAATTGAGAGCGAATTGAAAGTAGGCGATATCATCGGCGTGCAGTGCGACGACAAGAAAACTCGCTGTACCGTCATGTGGGTAGTGAACACAGGTCCGATCAAGAAGAATCAGGTCGGGATCAAACTGCTGGCTGACCAGGAGTGTCCGTGGAAAAGCTACCTGCCGATGCAGGGAGCGACGGTCGCGGTGCTGCCCTCCAACAAACGGCGCTTCCCGCGGCACAAGATTTCCTTTCCCGTTGAACTGCGCGACGAACGCGTCAAGACGCCCATGCGCATCAATGCCACCGACGTGAGCGGAAACGGATGCTATGTGGAGACCATCCTTCCCCTGCCGGTGGGAACCGTGCTGCGCGTGGATTTTTATCTACAGAACGAGCACATCAATATTTCCGCCGTGGTCAGGACCTGCGATCCGGGCGTAGGCAACGGAATTGAGTTTACCGGCCTGCCGCAGGAGGGAAAGCAGCACCTCCAACAATATCTTGACGGCATTGATCCGCAGATGGGCGTGACCGGACCGAAGGCTGGGTAGAAGCCCTATCTCTGGGAGATTGGTTCCGCGTAACGCGCGAGCACAATCGCGCGAATCAACCCGCCCATCGTAAATTCCCGCGCTTCGATGCTGACGGGCAAACCCAGTTCTCGCAGTGTGCCGGAGGTTACAGGGCCGATCGAGGCACACTGAACACCCTGCAGCGTGCTCGCTCGCGTGTTGCCGAGAAGTTCGGCGAAGTTTCGGACCGTCGAAGAACTCGTGAAAGTGATGAGGTGAGGGCGCCGGGCAGGGTTCTTCATCACGGCGCGGATTCGAGCCTGCGATGGCCTGGGAACCGCGGTCTCGTAGGCCTCGACGACATCCACCTCGGCCCCTGCCGCACGCAGTTCTTCGGGAATCACGTCGCGTGCCACTTTGGCGCGCACGAGCAGCACTCGCTTCCCTCTTACCTTCTCGCGCAGTCCCTGCACCACCGACTCGGCGACGTATTCTTCCGGAACCATGTCGACTTTGAGGCCGTTCTTGACCAGCGCGCGCTTTGTGGCGGGGCCAATGGCCGCGATCTGGAGGTGCGCGAAGTGGCGGCGCGTGAGGCGCAGCTTGCGGCGGCGGTTCCACAGGGCCTCGACGCCATTGGCGCTGGTCAGGATGAGCCAGTCGTAGCTTTTCAGGTGCTTCAGGGCGTCGTCGAGCGGCTGGAGGGAGCGCGGCTTGCGAATCTCGATGAACGGGATCTCGACGACGGTCGCGCCGAGGCTGCGCAGACCGGCAGAGAGAGCGCTGGCTTGATGGCGAGCGCGGCCAACAAGAACGCGAGTACCAGCAAGAGGATGTTTTTCGGTGGGAGTGCGAGGCATGAAGACAGTTCTCAGTTCTCAGTTCTCAGTTCTCAGGTCTCAGGTCTCAGTTTTCAGGTTCCCTTCGTGTACCTTCGCGTCCTTCGTGGTTGGAGCTTTTTGTAGAACCACCAAGGACACCAAGGTACACGAAGGAATCCTCGACCACCTTAGGGTTGGCCTGGCAGCGCGAAGCCCGCTCCATACACTTCTTCCAGGATCACGTCGCCGCCACGATCAAGCAGGATCTGGCCGGTCTCGTCGCCAAGGTGGACCGGATCGCGTCCCTCGCGCATTTCGCGCAGGATCTTCGTGCCGTCGGGATGGGCGACTAGGCCCTTCAGCCGGATGACGTCGCCGTGTACCTCCGCAAACGCTCCAATTGGCACCTGACATCCACCGCCGAGTTTGTTCAGCAGGGCCCGCTCGCAGGTGGTCGTGGCGCGGGCAGCGGCGTCGTCCAGGAACGCCAGGAGGCTGCGCGTGGTGCGGTCGCCACGGCGAATTTCGATGCCGAGCGCACCCTGGCCCGCTGCCGGGGTCATGATCTCGGCGGGAATCGTCTGGCGGATGAGTTGTGTCTTGCCGAGCCGATTCAGTCCGGCGGCGGCGAGGATGATCGCGTCATATTCGCCGCGTTCGAGCTTGCGCAGGCGCGTGTCTACGTTGCCGCGCAGGGCATGAATCTGAAGATCGGGCCGGAGTGCCTTGAGCTGGGCCTGGCGCCGGAGGCTGCTGGTGCCGACGTTCGCGCTCTTGGGAAGAACCTCAATACTGTCGAACTTCACGGAACAGAATACATCGCGCGGATTTTCGCGCGTCGTGATGGCGGCAATTTCGAAATCGGCAGCGAGCTCGGTGGGCAGGTCTTTCAGGCTGTGCACGGCTAGGTCGACGCGGTTTGCTACGAGGGCCTCTTCAATTTCTTTCGTGAACATTCCCTTAGTGCCGACTTTGGCGAGCGCAACGTCGGTGATCTTGTCTCCCGTGGTTTTGATGATTTCAAGCTCAAGGGTGTGGCCCTGAGCGCGGAGCAGATCGGAAATGTGGTGGGCTTGCCAGAGAGCGAGTTGCGAACCGCGGGAACCGATGCGCAGGTGGGCCATCAGTTCTGCGCTCCCGGGTCTCCGCCTTGTTTGGAGGCAACGGCTTGCTTTTGCTTGTCCTGCAGATTGAAGAGGCGGCGCACGAGTTCGATGACGGTGGTCGACTCCGGATCCCGGGCGGCCGACTTCAGCGTGCTGATCGGAGTGTGCATGATCTTGTTGATGATGCCACGGGTTAAGGCTTCGACCGCGAGTTCCTGTTCCGGCGTCATCTCGCCCATGCGGCCGCGCACACGGTCGATTTCGGCCTGGCGGATGGTTTCGAGATGGTCCTGCAGGGAGACGATGGTCGGAACAACGTCGAGCGTCTGCAGGCGAGCCTGGAACTTTTCGACTTCACTATTGACGATGGCTTCGGCCTTTTCCGCTTCTTTTTTGCGGTCGGCCACGTGGCTGGCGACCGCCTGCTGCAGATCGTCGATGTCGTAGACAAAGATGCCATCGAGCTTGTTGAGTTCGGGATCGACATCGCGCGGAACCGCGATGTCGATGAAGAACATGGGCCGGTTGCGACGGCGGGCCATGAACTGTTCCCCATGCTCGCGCCGAAAAATGAAGTGGGGCGCGCCCGTCGAGGTGATGATGATGTCGGCGCGGTCGCAGGTTTCGTACAGACGATTGAATTCGATCGCCTGCCCGTTGAACTCGTTCGCCAGTCTGATGGCGCGGTCATAGGTGCGGTTGGCGACGAAGATCGACGCCGCGCCATGGGCCAGCAGATGCCGCGCGGCGAGCTCGCTCATCTTCCCTGCCCCGACCAGGTAGACGCTTTTCCCGTTCAGATCTCCAAAAATCTTCTTCGCCAGTTCGACCGCGACCGAGGCCACGGACACTGACGACGATCCCACCGCGGTTTCTGTGCGTACGCGCTTGGCAACCGCAAAGGCTCGGGTCAAAAGCTGATCGAGCTGGGCACGAACGGCGCCGACGGCGCGTGCCGTCGCGTACGCCTCTTTCACCTGGCCCAAAATCTGAGGCTCGCCGACCACCATGGAGTCGAGGCTCGCGGCCACGCGGAAGACGTGACGGACGGCTTCGCTCTCGCGGAATTCGTAGAGGTGATTCTCGAACTGGCTGGGATCGACAGCGAAGTATTCGCGCATGAAATCCCGCAAGTCGCCCGCGCCGTTCTTCATGTTGGCGAGAAATTCGACGCGGTTGCAGGTCGAAACGATCATGCCTTCGGCAATGGCCGGATGTTCGGTCAGCTTCTTGCATGCCTCAGGCAAGCGCGACTCGGAAATGGCCAGACGCTCGCGGACCTCGACCGGAGCCGTCTTGTGATTCACGCCGATAAGCTGAAATCTCATGAGGCGATAAACCTATGCATTCCGCTGAAATAGTTGGCGATCCAGGCCACGATCGCGGCCACGAAAGCCACGCTGGCGAGCATGGCCGCGCGGCGGCCACGCCATCCGGCGCTCAAGCGCGTGTAGACCATCACCAGATAAACGGCCCACATCAACACCGACAGCAGAATCTTGGGATCGAGGAAGTCGACGCGGCCGTAAGTCGACTCAGCCACAACGGAGCCGGCGAGCAGGCCCAGAGTCATGAAGGGAAACCCGAGCATCAGCGAGCGGTAGCCGATGTCGTCGATCACCTGCAGGGCAGGGAGACGCGCGAACATGCCGCCACCGGTCTTCGCCTTCAACGCGCGCTCTTGCAGCAGATAGAGCAGGCTGGCGCCGAAACTGAGGAACAGTGCGGCATAACCGGTGAAGATCATCAGGATGTGAGCCGCCAGCCAGCCCTTTTTCACGGCGGTCGATGCGAATACCAGCGGTTGCTGGCCCGTGGAAGCGACAAACGTCAGCAGGAACACCAGCGGAAATACCACAATCCCCGGCGAAGTGGTCTTGTAGACCAGGTAGGCCAGCATGAAAACGACCATGATCAGGAAGGCCAGCAACGACTCGGAGTTATGAATCGAGGCCAGGGTGAGCTGGCCGGTCTCGACCACCGCTTCCGTCAGCGACACAAGATGGAAGACCATGCCGAGATACGCCGCATGGAGGGCGACTTTGCTCAGGATTTCCGACGTGCGGGTCAGCGCGACCAGGGCGTAAAGCAGGCCCGCCCCGTAGAAGACCAGCGCGACTCGCAACCAGATCAGAGCCATATTGTCGGTACGCGTTCCCCAGGCCGGAGAATTCATCCCCACCCGGATGAAGTGATTATAGTGTGCACAGCAAGCGGGCAGGGGCGAAACGGGCGGCATCACAAGTTCATGTGATGTGGGTCACAATAGAAACGCACTCGCTCTCGAGGACGGAATCGTCGCGCATCCGAAGTCCGTTGGGCCCACTCTTGTCTCTCCTTAGGGAGCAGCCGGTTGCACCACCTGTTCTAGAACATCGGATGTGCTTTCTTCGTACGCACGATCACCGACATAGACCGCGGTGATGGCATGAGTGCCCACTGCGAGCTTAGATTTCGTGAACGTGGCGACTCCGTATTCATTTACTCGCGCCCACCCAATTCTGGTCGGTCCTTCCATGAGGTACACATAGCCGGTGGGGATCAGATAGGTCTCGACTTGAGCTATGAAGGTCACTGGCTGGCCGTAGGCGGATGGATTCGGAAAGGAACCCAAGTTTATGAGAGAGGGCCGCTTGTCAACGATCTGGGTCACGTTGCCCACACTCGGTCTGTATGTTTCATCTCCCGGGTACACAGCCCGAATCGAATAGTCGCCCGGCCAGCGAAAGTTGCTGTAGCACGTGGCTGTTCCGCCCTCCAATGACCCCGTACATATTTCCGTCTTTCCCTGGAAGACATAGATCAGTGACCATCCGGGTACCGTGCCGTCCTGGGCCGTCACTGTAGCGGTGAGTGTCACGGAGTCAAACGCATCCACAGGGGACTGGGACGTGGTCAGCACTAACTGCGTGCGAGTTAGCGGGTTTACGGTTTCCGTGAAGGTGTTAGACACACTGTCAGCATTGGCGAGGTCTCCAGAATAGGCTGCCGTAATGCGATGGGATCCCTTGGATGGGTATGACGTGCTATAGCTCGCCATGTTGTTGGCAATCGGCACGGTGGCGATGGTGCTGTGATTGTCTCGGAACGTAATCGTCCCTGTGGCGCTCCGCCCGTATTGGGCCGTTACCGTCGCGGTGTACGTCACTGCCTGGTTGATGATCGCCGGATTCATGCTCGAAACTAGTGATGTGGTGGTCGATGCTATTTTGTTCATGAAGACCGCGATCACTCCGCCGCCACGGGGACAGTCGCCCCATGGGCGAATTTGGCAGTCATTACCCACGACCAAGTCGGGCCGACCGTCGAGATCTAGGTCATCCACCGTAATCGTTTCACCACCCAAGCCCCCAGAGCCGTAGAGCAATGCCGGCTGGAAGGTACCGTCGCCGTTCCCGAGCAGCAGGCTGACCGCACCCGTGGCGCCGTCCTGCGAGCAATTATAGTAGGTCACACATTGGCTCACGAGTAGTATGTCGATCTTGCCGTCTCGGTTGATATCAGCGACGGCGATGGAGAGGGTGTAGTTCGCGTCGGAAGAGTAGGTGAGCGGGGGTTGAAAGGTGCCGTCGCCGTTCCCGAGTAGTACTCCTACTTGGCCAATTTGGTCATAGTCTCCGGAATGGGAGACTGCCAAGTCCAGTTTACCGTCATTGTTCACGTCCGCAACTACAACCCCACTTTCAAAACCTCCGCCCGCAGGGTAGGGTACGGCAGGCTGGAAAGTACCGTCGCCGTTGCCCAGTGAAACCCATGCTTGGCCTCCGCCCACGGTGATACTGTCCAGTTTGTCGTCGCCATTCACGTCCGCGACCGCTACACCGCGAGCGTCTCCTGTGGGAGCGTTGGCGGGGGGTGCCGGGCGGAAGGTGCCGTCGCCATTGCCAAGCAGCACACCGGCAGCGGTTGTGACCAAATCCAAGTTACCGTCACGGTTCACATCAGCGAGTACCATGCCACCTAGCCCCGGCAGGTCATAGAGGACGAGCATCTGGAAGCCGGCGCCGAGCATCACTGCCGGGTTGGTTGCGTTCGCGACAACGAGGTCCATCATGCCGTCATTGTTGACATCGCCAATCGCGACTGTGCCGGCATAGTTGCCTCCAGAAGGAAAGGGTGCTCCGCCGAGCATCACCACAGACCCGCCACGATCGCACGACATAAACCCCTGAGCGCAGTAGTTGGTTGCAACTATTTCAGGCCAGCCGTCCAGGTTCAGATCTCCTGTAGCGACGCCCTTGACGAAAGTTCCTCCGGAGGGGTACGAAGTCACCAAGAAAAGGGGTGGGCCGGGGGCGGCAGTGCCCGCGGAATCCGTTACTGAATTGAGGGGGCGGACGAGCATCGTAGTGCGAGGCTCTCCCAATCGCGGCATCAGTTTTTCCTCGGAGGAAGATTGATGTTGTCCAAAAGCTTGGAACGGTGCCAAGAGTTTAATTGGAAGCAAAAGGAGCAAACACACAACGAAAAAGATGCGATTCATGATGCCCTCCTCGTCGACATCCACCGGATGACGCGAGAAAATTCCAATTCATTGTCACGCCATATCAAGCCTGCGAACGGAGAGAACTGAAGGGCGGGGTATTTACTGTTCCCGAATCGGGACGATTGGGCGATGTCAGCCTATTCAATGCCGAGCGAGGTCAGTGCGCTCTCCAATGCCGGGAGATCGACCGGCAACCGAAGACCACTCCTAGCCATGTCTTCCACCTCGTCGAACGCGCGAAACAGCCGCATTTTGGCGGACGCGTACTGTTCCGTTTCGGTGAGCGCGCGACCATGGGCCTGGGTCCAGGCATTTATAACGTCGACAGGAAGAACGACCGCTACGGAATAGATGGTCTTTCGGTCGGAGGTAACGTCGAACATGTACTCGGTCGCGTTGCTAGCTGGGCGCTGCCCGACAAAGTAGTACTGGTATGCGTAACCCTGGGAGCCTGCGTACGTTTTGAGGCGGCGTATGGTCATGAATGTTGTGGGTGGTTTGTCGCCGGTGGCTCGGCCAACCCGTCCTTCGAGTCACGTGCAACCAGCGACTATCGGCTCGAATTTCCCGGCGAGATTACTCTGCCGTACTCGCTGGCACGGGCGATGCGATCAAACATTCGCCAGGCCGCCAACGAAATCCTGCTGATGGCCTCTTCGCCGTCGCGCTCGCGGCGGAGATACGTAGTCATCACGCACAGGATGTAGGGGCGCTTTTCGACGAAGATCACGCCGGAATCGTTGCGCACGCCTTCGAGCGCGCCCGGCTTGTTCGCGATCTTCAAATCGTCGGGGAGGTCGCGCGGTATCCAGCTGTCCTTGTGTGTGCTCAGGACCTTGAAAAAATCGTCGGTTAATTCCTTATTCAGCACCTTGCCGCGGTAGAGCGTTTCAAGCAGCGACATCATCTCTGCAGGTGTAGAGACGTTTTCCCTGCCTTCGGCGGCGGCCTTTAAGTCCATCATCTTGCGACGCAGGCGAGTATGCGTCAGGCCGAGGGAATCGAGGAAAGCATTGACCTTCTCCATGCCCACGCGGTCGATGAGCACGTTGGTGGCGGAGTTGTCACTGACCGCGACCATCATCGTGGCAAGATCACGCAGCGTGATCTTTGTCACGCCCGGAGTGAGGCCGTTCATGATGTCGCTGTCCTGCACCAGGTCGGCCGAGTTTACGGTGTAGATGTCGGAAAGTTTCAGCTTGCCTTGTTGCGCCTGCCGGTAGAGTTCCGCCAACACAGCGATCTTGATTGAGCTGGCCTGCGGGTAGATGTCATTGGCATGGAGCAGGTATTTGTGACCGTCGGTGAGGTCGAGAATGGCGACGCCGACGACGCCGTCGAGATTGCGGTCGACGTCGGCGATCGAAGCCTCGAGTTTCTGCCACAGGACCTGCTGCTTCTCCGGCGAGGAGGAGGATCCTTGCGCGAAGACGATCGCAGCGGCCAAGAAAACAAAGGCCGACAACGCGACTGCAATTTTCGTGGCTCGCGGCATAGAGATCAGATCTTCGCCTCGCGGAGACGTTTCACGGCTGTCTCGGAAGTAACCGGAGAATAATAGACCTCTTTGAAGGTATAGGACTTGGCCTTGGCTTCAAGGACCGGCAGAATCTCGATGTGCCAGTGGTAGTCGTCGTCGAGCGTCTTCCAATAGCCGAGCGCGCCCGACGGATGCCGGTTGTTGGGCGAGGTATGCAGCACAAGGTGGAAAGCCTCGGTAATGGTGCGTATCCGCTGCAGTGTGCGGCCGACCAACGTTGCCAGGTCGATCAGGCTGCTGACGCGGGAGGTGCCGCTTCGCTCGAAGGAAGCCTCGTGGCTGCGTGGGAGCACCCACGTTTCATAGGGCACCCGCGGGGCATAAGGACAAAAGGCTACGTAGTCGCCGCGGACCTCGAGAATGCGGAGGCCCTGGCGCTCTTCCTGGGCAAGGATGTCGCAGAAGACGCAGCGCTCCTTGGTGTCGAAATAATCGCGGCCGGCACGCAGTTCGTAGAGAACGCGGCGGGGAACGAACGTAGTGGCCGTGAGTTGCGAATTGGGATGACTGAATTCCTGGCCCGCCGTAGTACCGTGATTCTTGAAAATGCTGATGTACTTGAAGCGTGCGTCGCGCTTCAGATCCTGGATGCGCTGCGCTATGAGACGCAGGAATTGCTCGACTTCGGCGTCGCTTGCGTTCCAGAGGTGGCGGTCATGGCGCGAGTTTTCCAGAAGGACCTCGTGCGCGCCCACCGAGCCCATGCGGTCATAGAGTCCATCGCCGCGGCGCGCAGGCTCGCCCTCAATGTGGTAGAGCGGGTTAGGATGCACCACGGCGCGCGACGACCACGGGGTGCCGTCAAGGCCGGGCAGTGTCGCAATCACTTGAAGCGGTTGTGCGGCTTCGCCGCAGAACACACAGGTATCAGCGCGAGGAGTAGGTTCGGGTACATCGTCGCCCGTAATCACCCAGGAGCGCGTGATCGGATCCTTGCGGAGTTCCATGGGGGTAGGAGAACAAAATGGGAGTGGGGAGTCAAATGCGATCTGCTGATTGCGTAATTTGGCAATTGTGTAATCTGGTAAGTTGAACGCCAGTCCGACTGTCTCGTGCACCGCGAGTCGTATACTCCGGGAGATTGCAAATTACCAAATTACAAATTACAAAGTTACTCAATACCCATGTCTGAGCCGTCCACGCCGTTGATGCGGCAGTATGCCGCCATCAAGAAAGAGCATCCCAACGCACTGCTGCTCTTCCGGCTGGGGGACTTCTACGAACTCTTCTTCGACGATGCAGTGGTGGCGTCGCGCGAACTGCAGATTACGTTGACTTCGCGGAACAAAGAGAAGGGCGTGGCCATTCCCATGTGCGGCGTGCCTTATCACTCGGCCGAGGGATACATCTCGAAGCTGATCCGGCGGGGATTCAAGGTCGCGATTTGCGAACAGATGGAGGACGCCCGCCTAGCGAAAAAACTCGTGCGGCGGGAAGTGACACGGGTGGTCACACCGGGCACGGCGGCCGACTCGTCGCTGGGATCGGAGGAAAACAACTTTCTGGCGGCGGTGGCGGCGGTCGGAGACCGCGTCGGGTTCGCGGCTCTGGACCTTTCTACGGGCGAGTTTCGGGCTACGGAATTTGCCGGCGAGGGGGCCGGGCGCCGCATTCAAGAAGAACTTGAACAATTGCGGCCAAGAGAGCTGCTGTATGCCTCTTCAGCGCCGCTGTTCGAAGTTCGGGAGAGTGCCGAACAGCGCCTCCCTCGCTTCGCTGCGGCTGACGGCAGAGGCGTCCGTCCCCCCACCGGCAGTGGGGTTTCTGGAGGGTTGGCCGAGACGCCACTCGATGACTGGATCTTTGCTCCCGACCATGCCGTGCCCCTGCTGGAGAATCACTTTGGCGTTCTGTCCCTGGAAGGCTTTGGGCTCGCCGGCAAGCCTGCAGCGGCTTCGGCCGCGGGGGCGATTCTCTATTACATCCGGTCAACGCAGCGGGGCACCCTCGATCATGTCGATCGCATCGGCTTCTATGAGCGGCAGAACTGCCTGGTGCTCGACGCCGTCACGGTGCGGAATCTGGAACTGATCGAGCCGCTGTTTTTCGGGGCCGATGCCGGCGTGACGTTGTTTCGCAGTCTTGATGCAACCGTCACGCCGATGGGCAAACGCCTGTTGCGGGCCTGGATGCTGCGGCCCTCCCTTGACCGCCCAGAGATTGAAGGGCGGTTGGACGCAGTCGAAGCCCAGGTTGGGGACACGATGCGGCGGGAGGAGTTGCGGCGCGCTCTCGATGGCATCCTTGATCTGGAGCGACTGCTGAGCCGGGTCACGCTGGAGACGGCAAATCCGCGGGACGTGCTGGCGCTGGCGGCGTCGTTAGGGCGGATTCCGCAGGTGCGAAAAGTCGTTGGCGGGCTCGTGGCGGCGCGCCTTGCAGCATTGCACGGACTGGTCGATGACCTGGGCGATCTGCGCGAGACGATTGAGCAGACCATCGTTCCCGAGCCTCCGCTGACTCTGAGCGATGGCGGGGTGATCGCCAGCGGCGTAGATCGCGACCTCGATGAGCTTCGCGACCTGAGCCGGAACTCGAAACAGTACCTGGCGCATGTGGAACTGCGAGAACGCGAGCGGACCGGCATTGGCTCGTTGAAAGTGAAGTTCAACTCGGTATTCGGGTATTACATCGAGATTTCCAAGGCCAACCTGCACCACGCGCCGACTGACTACGAGCGCAAGCAGACGCTGGTCAACGCCGAGCGCTTCACCACTCCTGAGCTGAAAGAATACGAATCGAAAATTCTGGATGCCCAGGAGAAGATCGTCGAGATTGAACGGCGGCTGTTTGCCGAGTTGCGATCGGCGATTGCGGCGCAGGCCAAGCGCATCCGGCAAACGGCGCTGGCACTGGCCGAAGTGGATGTGCTGGCCTGCCTGGCGCACGTGGCAGCCCTGCGAAATTATTGCCGGCCGCAATTCACGGAGAAGCCCGATGAAGCGGGCGATCTGGAGATTGTCGACGGGCGACATCCGGTGATCGAACAGCAGGAATTGGCGGCGGGCAGCGAGCGCTTCGTTCCGAATGATCTGTTCCTGAATTCTTCGAGGCACAACATCGTCGTGCTGACCGGGCCGAACATGGGCGGCAAGAGCACGTATCTGCGGCAGGCAGCGCTGATCGTGATCCTGGCGCAGATGGGATCGTTTGTTCCGGCGCGGTCCGCACGGCTGGGCGTTGTTGATCGCGTGTTCACGCGCATCGGTGCGAGCGACAACCTGGCGCGGGGTCGGTCGACGTTCATGGTCGAGATGACCGAGACAGCGGCGATCCTGCACACGGCCACGCCACGGTCCCTGATCCTGCTGGATGAAGTCGGACGCGGCACAGCGACGTATGATGGATTGGCCATCGCGTGGGCTGCAATCGAGTACCTGCATGGGCGGGTACGAGCCAAGACGCTATTCGCGACACACTATTTCGAACTGACGGAATTAGCCGAGCAACTCAGCGGCGTGAAGAACTACCATGTGTCGGTGAAAGAGGCCGGCGGCAGCGTGGTGTTCCTGCGCAAGGTCGAGCCGGGGCCAGCGGATCGCAGTTATGGGATCGAAGTCGCCAAACTGGCCGGCCTGCCTCACGATGTTGTGGTGAGGGCTCGTGAAGTTCTGGCCGAGCACGAGACGGCCGAGCATCGCATGTCTGAACATCTGACGCCAGGCTCGCAGCCGGAGCGTCCAGCGCAGTTGACGATCTTCACGCCGCTGTCGCAGCCGGTGCTGGAGAAACTGCGCGAAGTCGACTTGGACCGGCTCACGCCCCTGGAGGCGTTGAATTTGCTGGCCGAGTTGAAGAAACAAGTTGATTGAGCACCAGCCATGACACGGGTTGAACAACTACTGTCGATAAGTTCTAATTCGCTAGCTCCGTCGCCTCTGTCGAGTTGGAACACACTGGATCATTATCCGCTCGGACCCGAACTTCGCCGCATGTTGGAGCTCAAGAATGGCTTCTATGCGTTTGAGTCGGCGCTGCACGTTTTTCCTCTCACCCGTGATCCGGCTGCCGGATTGAACTTGGAGGAGTGGAACTCCGACTCCCTCTGGCGAAGCGATTACGGCGACCTGACTACAGGCCTGCTCTTTTTTGCCGAGGACGTTTTCCAGGATCAGTTCTGTCTTTCAGCCAATGGTGTTCTCCGTTTTGATGCGGAAACTGGCGGTTCGAAACCCCTTGCAGGCTCTCTCGAACAATGGGCGGATGGCTTATTGCGAGACCGCAACCGCGAAACGGGATGGACATTTGCTCACAAATGGCAGCTTGAAAACGGCACGTTGCCTCATGGGAAGCGACTTATGCCAAAGACACCATTCTTCCTTGGTGGTGCCTATACATTGGACAACCTCTGGGCAGGCGATGCGGTCGAGGGGATCCGCTTCAAGGCTGATCTCGCGATGCAAACAAGAAGTGTGCCCGACGGTGCTGAGGTCCGATTGATCATTGGGAAGAAGCCAGCAAATTAGTGATCAACTCGACATGCGAAAAACGCCACCCGAACTCAGTCGACGAATCGGCCAACTCCTCATCATCGGCTTCGACGGCACCGAAATGTCGCCGCAACTCTCTTCCCTGCTCGCACGCGTTCAGCCGGCGGGCATCATCCTGTTCGCGCGCAACATCACAGGCGCCGAGCAAACGCACACTCTGCTCCGCGAGTGCCAGAAATGTGTTTCGACTCCGCTGTTCACTTGCATCGATCTGGAAGGCGGCACCGTCGATCGCTTCCGCAACGTGCTTGGGCCGGCGCCTTCTCCGGCGGAAGTCTTTGCTACCGGCAATCGCCCACTCTTCCACAAGCACGGACGCATCATTGGCGCCAACTGCCGGGCGCTTGGTTTCAACGTCGACTTCGCCCCCGCGCTCGACCTCGCCTTCGAGGCTTCACGGTCGGTGATGAGTTCGCGCGCGGTGTCGGCCGATCCGAAGCAAGTCGTCGCTTACGCTCGGGAATTTCTGCGCGGATTGGGCGATTCAGGAGTCCTCGGCTGCGGCAAGCACTTTCCCGGACTCGGCGAAGCGAAGCTCGACACGCACCATGAACTGCCCAGCGTCGACAAGCCGTTCAAGAAGATGTGGGAGCAGGACCTGGTTCCCTATCGCACGCTGCGGCGAGACCTGCCGTTGGTCATGGTGTCGCACGCCGCGTTCCCGGCGGTGGCGAAGGAACCCACTCCGGCCTCACTCTCCAAGAAGTGGATCACCGACATTCTGCGAAAGAAGATCGGCTATCACGGATTGATCTGTTCCGACGATCTGGAAATGGGCGGCGTGCTGGCCGCAGGGCCGATCGAGCAAGCGGCCATCGGACACATTCGCGCCGGGGGCGATCTTGCTCTCATTTGTCATCAGGAAGAGTTCATCTTGCGCGCGCACGAGGCGATGGTGCGTGAAGCGGAGCGGGATCGCCGGTTTGCCCGGCGGGTGGAGGAATCGGCGCGGCGGGTCATGGCGTTGAAGAAGAAATGGCTCGGGCGGCAGCGGCCTGTGCCTGTTCCCACGACGGCGAAGGTCGAACAACTGAAGCGCCAGCTCTGGGAGTTCGGCGAAGAAATTCGGCTCGATGCACTCGAGCGCCAGGAGCGTTCGGCATGATCGTGGCCGGAGTCATGAGTGGCACCTCAGCGGACGGAATTAATGTCGCGCTGGTAAAAATAAGTAGAGCAACGGGCGCCCGTCGTTCCAAGTTCACTTTGCTGGCGCATGAGGAGTATCCCTTTCCTGCCCGGGTGCGGCGTGCGATTTTGAGCATGATGAACGCCGACTCGGCGCGCGTCGCAGACTTAGCTCGGCTCAACTTTCTTCTGGGCGAACTCTACGCTGAGGCCGTATTCCGCACGGCGCGCAAGCATCAGGTCGGAATCGACATGGTCGGATGTCATGGGCAGACGCTCTATCACCAGGGAACCGCAGCGACATTCCTTGGACGGCGGCTGGCGGTGACCTGGCAGACAGGCGAGGCGGCGGTGATCGCGGCCCGCCTGCGCGTGCCCGTGGTTTCGGATTTTCGTCCTGCGGACATGGCCGCGGGCGGCAAGGGCGCGCCGCTCGTGCCCTTTCTTGATTACGCCCTCTATCGGAACCCGCGGGTGGGACGCATTGCGCAGAACATCGGTGGCATTGCCAATCTGACTGCGATTCCCGCGGGGGCCTCCGCTTCCCAGGTTGTTGCCTTCGACACCGGACCAGGCAACATGGTGATCGACGCGCTGATGGAAAAGCTTTTCGCGCGCCCCTTCGATCGCGATGGGCGCGTGGCCGCAGCAGGACACGTACTCAATGATGTCGTTGAACAATTGATGCGGGCGGCGTTTTTCCGGCAGAAACCACCGCGTACTGCCGGCCGCGAAGAATTCGGGCGCGAATATGTCCGCCGATTCCTGAAACTCTGTCGCCGCGCGAACCGTCACGACGTTGTCGCCACGGCCACGGCGCTGACGGCGCAATCGATTGCGGACGCGGCGCGGAAGTTTGTCTTGCGAAAGCAGGGACGCTATCGGGAGATGATCGTCTCGGGCGGAGGCGCGAAGAATCCGACTCTGATGGCAATGTTGCGGGAGGAAGTGGCGCCGCTCGGGATCGCACTCCGTTTCTCCGACGAGTTCGGCGTGCCGGGCGAAGCCAAAGAAGCGCTGGCCTTCGCCGTGCTCGCGCATCAGACCTGGCAGCGACAGCCGTCGAATGTGCCGTCGGCGACGGGAGCGAAGCGGGCTGCGATCTTGGGGAAAGTTTCGTATGCATGATCGGCACCTCGTCCCTGTCGCGCGCGCCACCGTCGTTTGCATGGTCACCTGCGCGTTCTTGTCCGTGCTTTCCTGCTCGCAGCCTCCTGAACCGAACACCCTGGTCATGATTATCGAGAGCAGCCCGACGAATCTCGACCCCCGCGTGGGACTGGACGCGCAGTCGGAGCGCATCGACGAACTGCTCTTTGACGCGCTGCTGATTCGCGACGAGCACCTGAACGTGCAGCCCGGCCTGGCCGAGCGCTGGGACAATCCAGATCCTCTGACGTATGTCTTCCATCTCCGTCGCGGCGTGACATTTCATGATGGCCGTCCCCTCACGGCCCGCGACGTGAAGTGGACTTTCGATTCCCTGCTGGAGGGGAAAATTCGCAGCACGAAAAAAGCAGTCTACAGATTTGTCGATCATATCGACGCGCCCGACGACATGACAGTCATCTTCCACCTGAAGGAGCCGTTCGCAACCTTGCTCTGGAATCTTTCCGAGGGCGCGATAGGGATTGTGCCGTATGGATCGCTGGACGACATGACGAGCCACCCCATCGGTTCGGGACCGTTCAAGTTTGTCAGCGCGGAGCAGGACAAGGAGGTCATTCTCGAGCGCAACGACAACTATTGGGGAAACAAAGCCAGGCTCTCGCGGGTTCGTTTCACCGTCGTGCCCGACACAACTACGCGGGCGCTCGAGTTGCGCAAAGGAAGCGCGGACGTCGCCATCAACGCGCTCACGTCCGACATGGTGCTGGCGCTCGAGCGCGAGCCCCGGCTGGAAGTGCAACGAGCGCCGGGCACGATTCTCTCCTATCTGGCGTTTAACCTGCGCGATCCCCTTCTACGCGACGTGCGCGTGCGCCAGGCGATTGCCTACGCCATCGACCGCGGGCCGCTGATTCAGTACATCTGGCGCGGTTTTGCGCAACCGGCCGCCAGCATCCTGCCGCCGCAAAGCTGGGCCGATGACCCCAATGTGCGAACCTATCCGCATGATCAGGCCAAAGCAAACCAGATTCTGAATGCAGCGGGTTATCGGGCGGTCGATGGAGTTCGGTTTCATCTGACGATGAAAACGTCGACCGAGGAATCGACGCGCCTGCTGGCAGCGGTGCTGCAGCAGCAGTTGCGCGAAGTCGGGATCGCACTGGATATCCGGACGTTTGAATTTGCGACGTTTCTGGCGGACGTCACCAGCGGCTCCTTTCAGTTCTATTCATTGCGCTGGATCGGAGGCAATGAAGATCCGGATATTTTTGAGTATGTGTTTCACTCCGCCAAGTTTCCTCCGAACGGCGCGAACCGGGGTTTCTATTCGAATCCGCGCGTGGACGTGCTGATTGACCAGGCGCGGCGCGAGACCGATCAGAACGTACGCAAACGCCTCTACGCTGAACTGCAGGAAGTGCTGGCGCAGGATTTGCCGTATATCAATCTTTGGTATTTCGATAACGTGCTGGTGCATTCGCGGCGCGTGGGAAATGTGACGTTGAATCCGTCGGGGAATTACGACTTTTTGAAGACAGCTGAGATCAGGAGTCAGTAGTCGGGAGTCAGCAGTCAGTTAGACCACGACGGTCTGGCGGCCATCGCTTCACGTGCTAACATCAATCAGATTCGTTGCTGACAACCGACGACTGACTCCTGACTACTGCTTTGAACATTCTCTTCATCGGTGACATTTTTGGCCGCCCTGGACGCACGATCGTCAAGGAACGCCTGCCCGAACTCGTCAAACAGTATTCCATCGACTTGGTCATTGCCAACTCCGAGAACTCGGCGGCGGGGTTCGGCATCACGCCACCGCTGGCTGAAGAGCTCTTCGACATGGGCATTGACGTGATGACCACCGGCAATCACGTCTGGGACAAGCGCGAGATCATCGAGTACTTCCAGATGGCGGACGACAACCCGCACAGCCCGGCGCGGCGCCTGCTGCGTCCGGCGAATTTTGCCGCGGGCCTGCCGGGCTGGGGCGCATACGAAGGACAGAAGAATGGCACACCGTACGCCGTGGTCAACCTGCAGGGACGCGTGTTCATGGGACAGAGCGACGACCCGTTCCGCTTCGCCGACAGGATTCTGGACAAAATCAAGGCCAAGGTGATTTTCGTGGACTTTCATGCCGAGGCGACGTCGGAAAAGAATGCCTTCGGCTGGTATCTGGATGGTCGCGTGACAGCAGTGGTGGGCACGCACACGCATATTCCAACGGCTGACGAAAACGTATTGCCGAAGGGAACGGCGTATATCACCGACGTCGGAATGACCGGGCCCTACGACAGTGTGATCGGAGTGAAGAAGGAACTGGTCATCGAAAAGTTTCTGAGCGGGATGCCGGCGCGTTTCGAAGCGGCGAGCGGAGACGTTCGGCTGTGCGCGGTGGTGGTGGAGTGTGACGACAAAACCGGACGGGCTTCCCGCATGGAACGCATCATGTTGAAGTAAGAACTGTGGCCACAGCTCACGGCTGACGGCCCAGGGCGACCGACGAATCGTGCTGGCCCTGAGCTATCAGCTGAGGGCTGAGTTTCTCCCCCGTTACGACGGTAGCCCCCCTGCCCTAATTCCTCTTGCAAGACACAATGACTGTTGCATTCTATAGTAGTTAGAATCATGCGATCGCTGCTGGCCATCACGGTGCTATGGGCGGGGGTGTGCCTGGCTGCCGACGGCGTTCCCGCGAATCAGGCTTCGCCGTGTTCCGACGCGCCCGGCGCGCCTGTCTGTCACGCCGCGGCGACAGATCTGAAAGCTGCGCGGAAGGCATTTTCCCGCGGCCTCAAGCTGCAACACGACAAGAATCTGGACGAGGCCTTTGTCGAGTTCGAACAGGCTGCCCGTCTGATTCCGCAGAATCTGGAATACCTGACCGCCCGCGAAATGGTGCGGCAGCAACTCGTCACCGCCCACATCGAGCGTGGGAACGACGATCTGCAGAAGGGCCTCCCCATCGAAGCACAGGCCGAGTTCCGGCAAGCGCTTCACCTTGATCCGCAGAACGAATTTGCGCAACAGCGATTGCAGGATGCGGTCGGACCCATCCCGGTTCACGTAAACCATGAGCCCCGGCTGGTGGCGAGCGCAGATGCAATCTCCGCCAAACCAAAAGAGGAACACCATGATTTCCACTATCGCGGCGATTCCCGTGGCCTCCTGACGGCGATTGCCTCGAGCTACGGCCTGAGCATTATCTTCGACGATTCGTTCCCCAACCGCCGGGTGCGTTTTGACGTGGAAGACGTGGAATTCCCAACCGCCATGCAACTGGCGGAAGCGGTGACCAAAAGCTTCAGTGTGGCCCTGGACGAGAAGACCCTGTTCGCGGCGCTTGACTCGCAGGAAAACCATCGCCTCTATGACCGCATGGGGATGAGGTCGTTCTATGTTCCGGGCGCGCCGTCGCCGCAGGAATTGAATGAGTTGTTGAACTCGGTGCGGTCGCTGTTTGATCTGCGATTCGCGAGCCTGAGTACGGCGGCCAGCACCATCACCGTGCGCGGACCTCAGGGAACGCTGGACGCCGTGACTAGGCTCCTGAACAGCCTGGACTCGACACGCCCGGAGGTGATGGTCGACGTCAAGGTTTACGAAGTGGATCACAGCTATGCGCGCACGATCGGCGTCCACATCCCCAACGACTTTCACATGTTCAACATTCCCGGAGCGGCGCTGGCAGCTCTGGGCGGACAGAGCATACAGGACCTGCTCAACCAGCTGATTTCGTCGGGCGATATCAATCAGGCCGGAAATGAAAGCATTGCGGCACTCCTGGCGCAACTGCAAAGCCAGCAGAACTCCATCTTCAGCCAGCCCCTGGCCACCTTCGGCGGCGGTATCACGTTGATGGGCTTGAGTCTCGATCAGCTGCGGGCCAGTCTGTCGCTGAACGAGAGCTCGGTGAAGACGCTCGAGCACTTGACCATGCGCGCCACCCAGGACCAAGAGGCCACGTTCAAACTGGGCTCGCGTTACCCGATCATCAATGCCAGTTTTGCGCCCATCTTCAACAACGCAGCCATCGCGCAGGTGCTTGGCAACCAGTCATTCACGGCTCCCTTTCCTTCGTTCAGCTACGAGGACCTCGGACTCACGGTGAAGGTCAAGCCCTCCGTCCACGGTACCTCGGATGTAAGCATGCAGCTGACGCTGCAGCTGCGCGCACTGAGCGGTACCAGCCTGAATGGCGTTCCGGTGATCTTCAACCGCGAGTACACGGGAGGAATCGCTCTCAAGGAAGGCGAACCGGCGGTGGTGGCCGGCATGGTCACAAGAAGTGAGCAGAAGAGCCTCAGCGGCTTGCCAGGATTTTCCCGGGTTCCTGTACTGAACACCGTGGCAGCCGAGAGTGGAAAGCAGGAAGAAGACGACGAGCTCCTGATCGTGATCACGCCGTATGTGGTGCGAGCCCCAGAGAAGACCGAGACGCCGGAGATCTGGTTGACGAAGTAGGGCGCATCGTTACTTTGGATCAGGCGCTACTTCGCCGCTTCCTGCTTCTCGCCAGCTTGTGAGGCGGCGAAGTCCACGATCTGCTTGAGAATCTCAGCAGGCACGCCGCCGCTGAGCAGACGCCCGTTCACGAAGATCGCTGGCGTGCCCGTGATGTGAACCGACTTGCCCAGGGCCAGCGACGTTTCAATCCGGGCTTTCGTATCGGGCTTTACCGCGCAGGCTGCGGTCTCATCGGCGTTGGCGCCTGCTTCCGTGGCAAAAGCCTTGAGCTTCTCGTCCACATTGGCTTCGGTGATGTTGGCCTGCTCCTCAAAGGTCTTGGTAATGAACTTCCATACCGCATCGCCTGGAGTACGGCCGATGCAGTCCACGTAACCGGCCCCCTTCTCGGCCCAATTGTGCGCGGGCAGCGGAAAATTCTGGAAGATGAAGCGGGCTTCCGGTTCCTGCGCCAGAACCTGCTCCACGACAGGCGCAACCTGCTTGCAGTGCGGACACTGCATGTCGCTGAACTCGACGATTGTGACAGGCGACTTGGCGGGTCCGCGGGAGGGTCCGTTGACGCCTTTTTCCAGAAGCAGGCGATCTGTCTCGAAAGGCTTAGGACCGAACGGGATGATATCGCCAGTGATGGCGTGCTTGCCGTCGGCGGTGACATAGAACTTGTTCGTGTTGGAACCTTGCTGATCGGTGATAACGACCAACACTTCCGAAAGCCCGGGCACCTCGGTCGGGTGGATGTCAGCAATTTTCCAGGTCGCCGTGGGACTGTAGCCGATCATCTGGTACATGAAAGAGTTGACGGCATCCTCGGTGGGCAGGCTGCCAGCAGCAGGTGCAGCGGCTGGAGCGGCAGGCTTGGCAGCAGGTTTCGTCGGGTGGACAGGTTTCACCTGGCCCAAAGCCGCCCCAGCCAGACACAGATATGCGATTACGTTCCTAAGCATAAGTTCCTTTCAGAGATTTTGCGGTCTGCGGCGCGCGCCATCAGTTTCGCGCGACATTTCCCGCCTTTTTGCGCGCCGTCTCCAGTTCGGGACGCTCGTTGCCGACGCCGACTTCCACCAGCTTGCGAAAGTAGTTTGCCGCCGCCGTGGCGTTTCCTGCGGTTTCCGCGCTGGAAGCCGCTCCCCACAGCGCGTTGAAACGGTTGGGGGCAACTTTCAATACAGCTTCAAATTCTGTCAGAGACTGCGCCGGCTGAGACTGGTCACGGAGCAACTGGGCGAGCATTTCGCGCGCGGGGACAATGGGCCCCGGAGTGACGGGACTCTTGTCCATGCTCTCTTCGAGATCGGCGGCCGCGGCCATGGCCTTCACGGCGTCTGCGGGCTTGCCCGAGGCCTGCAGGATGCAGGCGGCGACTTCCTGGCGCTGGACCTCGATCTGCTTTGACCAGTAGGAATTGTTCTGCTGAGCGACCACGTCTCGCAGCCTGGCTAGATTTTTCTCAGCCTCGCCGGCGCGAGCCAAATCTTTTACGTGACTGGCGCCGACGCCCGCTGCCATCCAGGTAATAGCCTGCGCCCAGGGCACGCCGTCGGTGCGCGGCTGAAGCCGGGCCGCGTCCTCCCACTTACCCAATTCCAGAGCATACCGGGCCGGAATGGCTGCCAGGGCGTAGTCTCCTGTGAGGGTCAGACCTGAAACCGGCGGTAGCGCATTCATCTCCTTCAGTACGGCCTGGGCTTCGTTGACGCGTCCCATCTGCAGGTAGGCATACTCCAGATAGTCCATGGCATGAAGACGCTGGTCGCGAGCTTCTCCGTTGGTCGACGTCGGCTCGGCTTGCGCGGCGAGTTCGGCCGAGCGCAGGTTCGAGCGCACCGACTCGTCCCAGAAGCCGACGCGCGTGAAAATGTGCGAAGGCATGTGGTTGGCATGCGCCGACGCCGGTGCGATCGCGGCATACTTCCGCGCGGCGGGCACCGCGTGCTCGGCCAGCACGGGGTTGTCGCTGCAGTGGATGATGTAGTGGGCAATTCCGGGATGGTTCGGCTGCTTGGCAAAGATGGGCTCGAGAACCTCAACGCACTTGCGCTGGTTGGCGAAAGTCTTGTCGGTCTTCGGCGCGATGATGTCGAGCGTCAGCGCATGAAAGATGGCAGCTTCGGTGTCGTCGGGATAAGAAGCCTGGAGTTCGGCCATCTTCTTCTCGAACGCCTGGGCGTGAGCGTACATGTCGCCGCCGTCTTCGCGATAGATCTCCGACAGCGCCGCGATATACCCGCGCTCCCGCGGAGTCGTGGCCGAATTTCCTTCGGCAACCTGGCGGGCCTTGGCAATGGCCGCGCGTCCGGCGGCGGTGTCGCCGTTATCCCAGAGCCCGTGGTAGTGCGACATGGCCACTCCCCAATGCGCTATCGCGCAGGTCGGGTCCTGTTTGGAGATGTCCTGGAAGGCAGCCCTCGCCTGTTCGTACTGGAACGAGTGCAACAGAGCAACAGCGCGCTGAAAGGCAGCCTGCACCTCAGGGGAACACGAGGTCGCAAAGTGAACCGATCCGACTTCCTGCTCCGTAAGCTGGTGCTGGTGGCCTTCATCGGCCCACGCCGCTCCAGCGACGGCTAATACAACACTCAATATCGCGATGGGAAAACGCATGGCTGCTACCCCACTTTGTTTCGTCATCTTATCGCATTTTGCGACGCATCCGGTTGAAGCCATGGTCGCTACAATTCCGACTTCGCCGCGATGGGGAAACGACGGCCGTATCCGAATGCCTTGCTGGAAATCTTGATGCCGGGGGCAGCCTGCTGCCGCTTGTATTCGCTGCGATCGACCATGCGGATCACGCGTTTCACCAGGTCAAGATCGAAAGCGCGGGATACAGCGATCTGCTCGGCCGACCGCGCGTCTTCGACATAGTCCTCAAGAATTGCGTCGAGCACGTCGTAGGGCGGGAGGGAGTCGGAGTCTTTCTGATCGGGACGCAATTCCGCCGAAGGAGGCTTCTCGATCGTGGCTTCGGGAATCACCGGACGCCGCGAATTCACGTAGGCGCTGAGCCGATAGACGAGCGTCTTGGGCACATCGGAGATCACGGCCAGGCCGCCGACCATGTCGCCGTAAAGGGTGCAATAACCGGCAGCAACTTCGCTCTTATTGCCAGTAGAGAGCACGAGCGCGCCGAACTTGTTGGAAAGCGACATCAGGACCATGCCGCGACTGCGCGACTGGATGTTTTCTTCCGTGACATCCTCGCGCATGCCGGCAAAGACCGGCGCGAGCGTTTTGCGACAGGCTTCGTAGATTTCGTTGATCGAGAGCAGTTCGAAGCGAATCCCGAGATTCTTGGCCAGCGCCCGGGCATCGTCAATCGAGCCTTTCGAAGAGTAAGGCCCGGGCATGCCTACTCCAATGACATTCTCCGGACCGAGGGCATCGACAGCGATCGCCGCGGTGAGGGCCGAGTCGATGCCGCCGCTGAGGCCGATGATCACGCGCTGAAATCCGCACTTGCGCACGTAATCGCGGGTGCCGAGCACAAGGGCTTCGTAGGCGCTGCCCTCTTCGCCCGCGACCTGCTCGTGCATATCGCCGGTCAGGCTTTGCGTGTCGAAGTAGAGGAGGTCTTCGGCGAAGGACTTGCCCTGCGCGATGACGCTGCCGTCGGGAGCAATCACCAGGCTGGAGCCGTCGAAAACCAGGCTGTCGTTACCGCCGACCTGATTGACCATGGCGACAGGTATCTTGTCATTCTTCGCGATCGTGGCCAGCATGTCGCGGCGCAGTTCGCGCTTCCCCAGCCAGAACGGAGACGCGGAAATGTTCAACACGACATTGCCGCCAGCGCGCACGAGCTCTTCAACGGGATCGACGCCATAGAGCCGGCGGTTCCAGAAATGTTTGTCGTTCCAGGCGTCCTCGCAGATGGTGAGTGCCACCTGTTTGCCGCAGAAGCCGAACAACTGCTGGCTCTTGGCAGGAGCAAAATTGCGCATTTCGTCGAATACGTCGTAGGTCGGGAGCAGCATCTTCGATTGGATGAAGTCGACGCGGCCATCGCGCAACACCGCCGCCGAGTTCATCACCGATTTGCCGGTTTCGGCGTGGGCCGGCGTAACCAGCCCGCAGATGACGGCAATCCCCTGCGTCTCCGACGCGATCTTCTCGGCCGACTCGCGGTTGCGCGCAACGAACGAGGGCCGCTCCACCAGGTCGCGCGGCGGATATCCGCAGACCGACAGTTCCGGAAACAGGATCAGGCTGGCTCCCGCGCCGCGAGCCTGCCGCGAGAATTGGATGATCTTGGCGGCGTTGCCAGAGAAATCCCCGACGGTGGGGTTGATCTGGCCGAGGGCGATCTTCACAACTCTAGTTTAGAGGGAGAGTGGGTGAGGACGCCAACGGCCACAGCTCTCCACTGGCGGTCATCAGCGGTTTGGCTGTGGGCCGTGAGCCGTCCGCAAACCCAGTTTCTTTTCTCAGTTCGGCGTCGTATTCCCGCCGGGGTCGGTAGAATGCGGCGGCGGATCCTGGTTGATCCCGCCCGCCGGCCGTTCTGTCGGCATGTCTTCTCCCGGCCGCCGCAGGGTGGGCGCATTAGGTGGGCGTTCTACCGGTTTCTCCGCTGCCGCAGCGACCTGAGGGATATCCACTTCCCTTTCCGTGCGAATGACCTTCTCGCCGTTCACTTTCATGGTTTCGACGCGCGCGACCTCGTCGCCGACAAAGCGCACAAAGTCCACGTCTTTGGGAGGCTCGCCGTAGATCCACTCTTCGTATTCGATTTCGCCGTCGTGCTCGCGCAGTTTCTTGGGCGGCCGCCCCTTCGAGTAAAGCACCATGTCGCGATTCATCCCCACCAGCACCTGATGGTTCTTGATCGCTTCTTTGACCTTGGGAGGAACCGTTTCCAGGTAAGCCTCGACGGCGGATTTCGAATCGAAATCAAATACCGGCCGAAGCAATTGCTTCAGTTCGGGTCCGGTGAGTTCCGGCACATATTTATCGAAGCAGAGATCCACAAACGAACCACGCGCGTTGGCGTTGGAGTCCGATGGAGCGACGGGCGTAGATCCTCCCGCACCCTGAACCTGGATGCGCTGGTACCACTTGGTCTTCTTGACTGGGCCACCGTTGAACTCAAAGTGGATGTAGCTGTCTTTGATCACAACATCGGTGATACGGGCCTGGTCGCCGGGCTTCGCAGATGGTCCCCATAGCGCCATCAATTGCGTCAGTTGCTCGCCACTCGGTGAGAGCACGCCGTTTTTGAGTTTGAGCCCTGTCTTCCCCATCGGGAAGTTGGTGCGGATATAAACCAGTTCGGCGTTGAACGCGCGCACCACTTCCTGGCGAGTCTGCTTGGTGATGTGCGGCGGAGGAGTGTCGCCGGCAAAGGCCAGGGGCGAGCCGATCAGGAGCATCACGAGCAACCGGCAGCAACGGTGGAACGGCATGCAGCACCCCAGGGCCGATGCGAACATTATAGACCCGATTCCCGCCTGGTCGCTGATCTGCGCGATCTGCCCTATACTGCGGCGATGCGCGACTTTTCACCAGAGGCGCCTCTGGAATCGCAGGCTCCGCGCGTGGGGGACAAACCGGGGGTAGCGGGTGGGCTGTCTGCGGCCATCAATTCTCTCCTGGTTTCGCTGCGCCAGCTCGGGCCGGGACGTACCTATGGCGCTTGGCGCGGAGTGAATAAAACCGACGGCTTCGACTGCCCCGGCTGCGCCTGGGCTGACCCCGACGGCACTCCCCACGTTGTCGAATTCTGCGAAAACGGCGCCAAGGCGTTTGCGGACGACGCTTCCACTCGCCTCTGCGAGCCGGAAATCTTTGCCCGGTATTCGGTCGCCGAACTGGCCGAGCAGAGCGACCTGTGGCTCAACTCACAGGGAAGAATTCCCCGGCCGATGTTCCTTCCGCCCTCCGAGGATCAGTACCGGCCGATCAGTTGGGCCGATGCATTCATATTGGTCGCCGATGAACTGCGCGCCTGCGCCGATCCCAATCAGGCCGTGTTCTACACCAGCGGGAAGGCCATCAACGAGTCGGCGTTTCTGTTTCAGTTACTGGCTCGCCGCTTCGGCACGAACAACCTGCCCGACTGTTCGAACATGTGTCATGAGTCGTCGGGCGTGGCGCTCAAGGCCGCACTGGGCGCGGGGAAAGCCACAGTCACGCTGCAGGATTTGGAAGGCGCCGATGTGATCGTCATCATCGGACAGAATCCGGGCACGAATCATCCGCGCATGCTGGCTTCGCTCGAAGTGGCGAAGAAGCGGGGAGCGCGCATCATCGCCATCAATCCGCTGAGAGAAGTTGGGCTGACAAGATTTATTCACCCCCAGGACCCGCTGGCGCTGCTCGGAAGCGGCACGGCTTTGGCTGATTTGTATTTGCAGGTGCGAATCAACGGCGACGTCGCGCTGTTGCAGGGGCTGGCGAAATGCCTTCTCGCCGCCGGGGCGATCGATCAGGATTTCATCGAGAAGTACGCTTCCGGCTTCACCGAATATCGCCAGCACATCGAGGCGGCTGATTGGGACTTGATCGTTCGCGAATCTGGGATCGCGCGCGCGCAGATTGAAGAAGCCGCCGCCATGCTCGCCAAAAGCCGTGGCACCGTCGCCTGCTGGGCCATGGGGCTCACGCAGCATGAGAATGCGGTCGATAACGTCCGCGAGTTGACCAACCTGCTGCTCATCGGCGGCCACGTCGGACAGCCCAATGCCGGATTGTTCTGCGTCCGCGGGCACTCGAATGTTCAAGGCGACCGCACTATGGGCATCGCCGAGCATATGCCGGAGAGCTTCTATGCTGGGATCGAGCGTGAGTTTGGGATTCCGTGTCCGCGGGCGCGCGGTTACAACACGGTCGAATCGATTGAGGCCATGGTGGCGGGCCGGGTGCGAATTTTTGTCAGCCTCGGGGGAAATTTTCTGTCGGCCACGCCCGATACGCATGCGGTCGCCCGCGGCCTGCGTCAGACGCGGCTGAGCGTGTCGATTGCGACACGACTGAATCGCGCGCATCTGGTGACTGGCGCAGCGGCGTTGATTCTTCCTTGCCTGTCGCGCTCGGAACTCAATCAGATGGGCTCGGTCGAGAACACCGTGTCATGGGTGTCGCCGACTCGCGGCATCTTCCCGCCAATTTCGCCGCACTTGAAGAGCGAGGCGGAAATCGTCGCCGGCATCGCCGACGCGCTCTTCGGCAGCGATTGGGGACTCGACTATGCCGGAAATTACCAGCATCTGCGCGACAAGATCGCGCGCATCGTGCCCGGCTTCGAGAACTACAACGAGCGCCTCGATGCCGGCGGCTTCTACGCGCCCGTGCCGCCGAAACAGCGCGAGTTCCGCACGGCCAGCGGCAAGGCGGAATTTGCGATTTGCCACATCCGGCCGCTGGCTCTTGAGCCGGGGCAACTGGTGCTGACCAGCATTCGCACGCACGATCAGTTCAATACCGTGGTCTACGGCAATGACGATCGCTATCGCGGAATTCACAATGGTCGCCGCGTTGTCTTTATGAATTCCGAAGACATGAAGGATCGTGGCTTAGTGGCGCAGCAACTGGTCGACCTGACCAGTCACTATCGCGGCGAAACCCGCACCGCCCGAGGATTCCGCGTCGTTCCCTACGACCTACAGCGAGGAAACGCAGCAACCTATTTTCCGGAGGCGAATCCGCTGGTACCGCTCGGGCAGCGAGCGCAGGGCAGCATGACGCCGGCGTCGAAGTCGGTGATTGTAACTGTTGCCGCGAGCTTGGATGACGGAAAATCTGGAAGTAGGTGAAATCGCTGGTTGGCAGAAGTTACGCACGTAATCGGGCCACCAGACGGTGAACGGTGTCCAATACAGATATGCGTTGCCTCGTCCCCATACCTCTCGCCGCACTTTCGATGGTAGCGGTGGCGCAGAACGCGCCGACGCCCAACTCTGATGTCCAGACGAAATGGCAGGCCATCGACCAGTTGTGTGGACAACTCGAACTCTCGACGCCAAGGAAAAAGCGCATCGTCGTTGATGGAAAATCCGAAATACGCCTCTATACGGCGTTCTTGGAAGATGCAACGCTGACCCTTTATCCGGGAACATCGACTGAACCTATCCCTATGGCCACCACGCAGTCACACAGATTCGGGACTTTCGAGTTTAATGGAGTGGAGCCCGGAGTGTACTGGCTTCGCATTCAGAAGAAAGAGTTTGTCAGCCTGATTCCGGTTCGCGTCACGGACATTTCTGACTCCAAACAATGCAGGAGGCCAGAAGTCAGCCGGAGTTTCGTGGTCGATTCCAGTCCACCCAAGGTTCAGAAGAGAATCCGATAGGAGACGGTTGGCATAACATCGCCATTTTCACCAACTTCGGCGCTTACGTGGTTCTTGCCAGAAGGTCTCTTAGGCCTGCGTCTCGTACCGCAACCCTTCCTGCGCAACTCTAAGCGGCAGGATCCGCCCTCCGGCTTCGGCCACGGCGTGAGCTACGGCTTCCTTCGCGCCTTCTTCCACCATCATCAGGACGCAGCCTCCGCCGCCGGCCCCGCACACTTTGGCTGCGCGTCCGCCGTTTTTTCCGGCCACGGCAATCAGCTTGTCGATGAGCGGCGTGGTGATCCCCGGAGCGTTCGTCCGCCGCAGCTTCCACTCTTCTCGCAGCAAACGAGCGACATCCTCCCAGTCATGGCGCAGCAATGCCTGGTGCATCTCGCGGGCGATGGCGGCGATCTTCTCCAGATTGCGAAACACATGCTTGTCGCCGTTGATATGCGCCTTGAACACTTCCCAGTTATTGATGCCTGATTGCCGCGGCGCTCCCGTATAAGCCAGCACGAAGCGCAGTTCAATCTCTTCCGGCGCCACCGGCACCGCCGCGCGGCGAATACCGTCCGGATCAAGATGAATCGCGCTCACTCCGCCGTAAAGCGCCGGATAGTAATCCTGGCATCCCGTGGGCACGCAGATGATCTGCGCCTCCACGTTCTGGGCAATCACACGCATTTTCTCAAGATCCAGTTCCCTTCCCGTGAACCGCGCCAACGCAGCCGTGGTCGAGATCATCAGCGCCGACGATCCTGAGATGCCCGCGCCGGCAGGTGATTGCGAATCGGTTTCCACCCGCAGACCCTGCTCGGGAGCAAAGAAGCGGACAAGATATGCCGCCAGCAGATGGCGATGGTTCCGGCTGGCAACCAGTTCCTCAAGGTTGGCGAAGCTCTCTTCCTGATGAGTGTCGAGCGAGCACAACTCAATACGCTGCCCCTTGAGGGGAGTGATACGGCACGTGGTCAGGATATCGAGCGCAAAGTTCAAGGTCAGGGCGCCGGGATGAAAAAGGTATAAAGGCCACAAATCCACGGTGCCCCCGGCCAGATCGGCGCGGCACGGGGCGTGCGCGGTAATGGCGGGTCGCGTCGGAACTGCGGGCTTGCCGGGCATGCAAGGTTTGTATCATGCACGAAGCCTTATCGACGTGATCCATCGCACGCGCCTTGGGTTGGGGAATCACCGGAGTGAACCCGCCGATCCCCGCCCGGGCCCGCGTGCTCAGACTATGCCGGAGGGGATAGAAGACTGAGTACTTCCGTAACGGTCAGCTGTACCTCAAGCACCTAAGAGCCCAGACCCGGGCAAACATAAAATAAATGACGAGATGGCCAAGCGGTCCCCCGCGCTTGGGCCGCAGGATTGTCTCTTTGCCACTACGACTGCCGATACCTACGCGTGTGCCCCTGCTGTACGTCATCCTCGGCGTGCTGCTGGCGATCAGTGTCGTCCCCATGTATTTCTACTCGGCGCAGATCGAAACGCTGAACCGCGACCGGCTCAAGACTAACGAAATGATGCTGCAGAACACGGTGACGCGGTCCCTGGCCGACGACATTTCTCAACACCAGGAGACGCTACGGCTGATGCTCGCCAATCTGGCGTCGTCGATTCAGGTGACCAGCGGCAACGACATTGGGGCACAGAACATTGATGCACCGGAGCTGCGCGCACTGCTGGAGAACTTCGTCTCGTCCTCCACCGACCTCGCCTATGCCACGGTATTGAACGCGGATGCCAAGGGCATCTCGGCCGGGCGCATCGAGCCCGACGCCTTTCTGCAGCGCGAACTGGAACGCGCCTACGCCGCCGCGCGCGAAGGACGCGGTTATAGCGGCCAGCCGCTGGTGGTGGGAAGCGGAAAATCGGCCCGGACCGTCATGCTGGTGAGCACGCCCATCAAGTATGGCGACCGCTTCCTGGGGATGATTGGATCCGTCGAAGACCTGCAGTTTCTGATCAAGCGTTTGCAGGAAGTGAGCCGCTCGGGGCTCATTCCCTACGTCGTGGATGCCCAAGGGCGCATGGTTGCGGCGGCCTCTGCGGAGTATGCCACCGGCCAGGACATGACCAGCTTTGATATCGTGCGCAGTTTTGTCGACGATGGTGCAAAGGCCCAGCTGGCGGCGACCCGCGAGTTCGCTATCCGCGACGGGAAAACTAAGACCGAAATGCTGGGCACCTATAGCCCGGTATCGGCTCTCGACTGGGCGGTGGTGGTGCAGAAACCTCGCGAAGAGGCCTATCGCAGCATTTACGAGATGCAACGGACGGGCCGCCTGTTGGCGTGGTTGGCCGTGTTCCTCAGCATGGGTTTGAGCATCTTTTCGGCACGCCGCATTACCAGCCCGCTGCGCACACTGGCCGAATCAAGCCGGGCCATCGCCCGCGGCGATTTCACGCAACGGGTTCACGTCAAGACGCGGACTGAAATCGGCGAATTGGCCTCGACCTTCAACACCATGTCCGACGAACTGGAGCAGTTCGTCGAGGACCTGAAGCGCGCCGCCGACGAAAACAAAGCGCTGTTTATGGGCTCAATCCAGATGCTGGCCGGCGCGGTCGACGAAAAGGATCCCTACACCCGCGGCCATTCCGACCGGGTCACAAAATATTCGCTCATGATCGCCAAGGAAATGGGCCTCGATCCCGGTTTTCTCGAAATCCTGCGCATTTCCGCACAGTTGCATGACGTAGGCAAGATCGGCATCGAAGACCGCATCCTGAAGAAGCCGGGCGCGCTGACTCCGGAAGAATTCGAGATCATGAAAACGCACACCACCAAGGGCGCGAACATTCTGCGTCCGGTGACGCAATTGCGCGAGATGCTGCCGGGGATCGAACTGCATCACGAGTCGCTCAACGGACGCGGCTATCCTTACGGGCTGAAGGGCGATGACATTCCGCTTTTGCCGCGCGTGATCGCGGTCGCCGACACCTTCGATGCGCTGACCACGAATCGTCCGTACCAAAAGGCACACGATCCGTTCGAGGCGTTGAAGATCATCGAGAATCTCTCGGGAAAACGCCTGGATCCCAATGCCGTCACCGCGTTGATGGCAGTCTTCCTGCGCGGAGATATCCGGATCGAATCACCCACCACCCACACGCTGCCCCTCGAAGTACCACCACCGGTGATGAAACCTGCGGCTGTCGATCCTCTCACGATCGACACGACGCGATCCTGAATTGAGTCATTGAGACATTGAGTCATTGCGAGATTGGGCAAGCGGACGACCATGACACAATGACCAAATGACTCAATGACTCAATCACTCAATGTCTCAATGAATCAATGGCCGGCTCGTAGTTGCCTCGCCTATATAATCAGCCTACGGACCAGCCATGATTCAGACCCTGTTCGGTAGCCTCGACGAAGTACAAAAGCCGAGTTTTCTAGACCGCATGAAGGAGGCGGTCTCGCGCACGCGCGAGAACCTGGCCGAGCGCATCGAGGACGTGGTTTCGATCGGCAAGGAGATCGACCGCTCCACGCTCGACGACCTGGAAGCCACCCTGATCGGCGCCGATCTGGGCACGACGACGACTCACGAAGTCCTCCAGAAGCTGCGCGACAAGGCGGACCGCAAGCAGATCCGGGATGTCAACGAACTGAAGCGGCTGCTCAAGGAAGAGTTGCTGGCGATTCTGACTTCCGCCGACTCGCGCCCCGTCCGGAAGGTGGAGGCTCCACCTGAGGTCATCCTGGTCGTCGGCGTGAACGGCACCGGGAAAACGACCACCATCGGCAAGCTGTCACAAGTGTTTCGCTCGCAGGGTAAGACCGTGCTTATGTGCGCGGCCGACACGTTTCGCGCCGCCGCTATCGAGCAACTGGAAATCTGGGGACAACGTACGGGCACGGAAGTGATCAAGACGAAACCGGGCGGCGATCCCGCGGCCGTGCTGTTCGATGCACTTCAGTCCGCAACGGCGCGCAAAACTGATTACGTCATCGTTGACACCGCCGGCCGGTTGCACACGAAGCAGAACCTGATGCTGGAACTCGAAAAAATGACGCGCACCGCCCACCGCATTGTGCCCGGCGCCCCGCATGAAACCCTGCTTGTCATGGATGCGACCACCGGCCAGAATGGCCTGCAGCAGGCGCGGCTCTTCACGCAGTCGGCCGGCGTGACGGGGATCGTCCTCACGAAACTCGATGGAACGGCCAAGGGTGGAGTGGTGGTTGCGATCTCGCGCGAGTTGGGACTGCCAGTGCGCTTTGTGGGAGTGGGCGAGAAGGCAGGCGACCTGCTCCCGTTCGATGCGAAAGAATTTGTGGAATCGCTGTTTACTTGAAAACGCTTTCGGCTGTCAGCAAACATTTTGACTTCTACTTTTTCTCTGTGTCTCTGTGCCACGGTGGTGAGATAGTCTTCTTGTCTTTATGAATCCCGACGAACAATTCATGCGCCGCGCGTTCGATCTGGCTCGCGCCGGAGTGGGGTTGGTCTCGCCGAATCCAGCGGTGGGCGCGGTGGTGGTGGATTCGTCAGGACAGGAAACGGGCGCTGGTACCCACACCTACGACGGCCTGAAGCATGCCGAGATACTCGCGCTGGAGAAGGCTGGCGCTCGCGCCCGGGGCGGTACACTCTACATCAACCTCGAGCCCTGCTCCCATCAGGGACGCACTCCGCCTTGTGCCGATGCCGTCATCGCTGCGGGAATTCGCCGGGTCGTCTCTTCAATGCAGGATCCCAATCCCCAGGTAAGCGGCTCTGGCTTCGTCAAGCTGCGCGCGGCGGGAATTCAGGTGGATCTCGGCTTGTTCGAGGCCGAAGCGAAGAAGCTGAACGAGAGTTTCGCCAAGTACATCCGGCGCGGCATTCCCCTGGTCACGCTGAAGGCGGCGATGACACTGGATGGCAAGATTGCCCCGCCCCCAGCCGGTTCGCGAGTGCCCACTGCCGTTGCCGCCGGTGGCTTTACTGGCGGCTGGATCACCGGCGAGATCGCGCGCCGCCATGTGCATCAACTCCGGCACCAGCACGACGCCATCATGGCCGGCGTGGGCACGGTCATTGCCGACGATCCCCTGCTGACCGACCGCAGCGGCCTCCCTCGGCGCCGACCCCTATTACGCGTGATTCTCGATTCTTTCCTCCGCATGCCCCACTCCTCCCGTCTGGTCAAGACGGCCCAAAACGACGTGCTCGTGCTCTACTCGCAGGCCGACGACGCAAAGAAGCACGATCTGGAAATGCTCGGCATCCAGGTCGAGCGGATTCCAGCTCATGAAGACGGCCGCCCCGATCTGGCGGAAGCTCTACGTCATCTTGGAAGCCATGCCATCACCAGCGTGATCATTGAGGGCGGAGCGACCGTGAACTGGACGGCACTTTCCTCCGGGGTCGTCGACAAGCTGTTCCTGTATTACGCCCCGAAGATTCTCGGCGAAGGCTCTGTTCCCTTCACGGCCAGCGCCGGCGCTCCTGGCGGTCACGGAATGCTGCTGGCCCACCGCCTGGAGCTGCATCAGTTTGGCGAGGACTTTGCCGTCGAGGGATACTTGAAGGACCCGCATCAAGGGTGACATTCAAGGCGGGTGGAATCACCTGTCAACCGATGTGGCGCAATCCCTTCACGATCTCGGTGTTGGCTGCGGTATAGGCGGGGACAACACCACTAAGAAAGCCGACCAGCGCAGCCACCAGCAGAGAGGCGCCGAGCGTACCCCAGGTCACATGCAGGCCGTTGAATAAGCCCTGCATCTGCGGAGCGTGGGCCATCATTCGAACCAAGCCCGCGGCGGCCAGCGCTCCCAGCAATCCTCCCAGGAGCGCCAGGGCCACGCTCTCGCTCACCAGGAGCGTCAAGAGGAGTCGTCGCGTGAATCCCAGAGCCTTCAGCACGGCCACTTCCCGCGTGCGTTCACGCACCGACATAGCCATGGTGGTCGCCGAAACCAGCAGAATCGCGAACACCACCGCCGAGCAGATTCCGAGGATGAACGCCTTGACGTTGCCCAGCGTGGCAATGAAGTCGAGGGCAAACGCCTTTTCCGTCTCAGTCTTGGTGGGCTGCGGCGAGTTATGGAATTTCGCGTCAATGGCCTGCGCGACCTGGGTGACATTTTGCGGCGAGTCCACCATGATGGCGTAGAACCCAGCCTGACCCCGGAACCATGAAACCGACTCCTCCAGGTAGCGCTGATCAAAAAAGAGCGTGTCGGAAGCGACGGGCCCCGTGTAGATAGCGCGAATCGTGAGTTCAAGATCTACGGGGAAAACACTGCCCTTGATGAACAGGCGATCGCCCAGCTTCCAACCATGCCTCTGCGCCAATTTCGCGTCGACCATGCATCCGGCACGGTCCCGCATCCAGGCTTTCCGCTGATCGTCGGGGATGTGGTTCTCGGGATAGACCTGCACGATCGTCTCTGGATCCACGGCGAACTGCGCAAAAGCATTCTCCGGCTTGTCGTCCATGTACAGTCCGCCAAACCACGTCATGGGAGCGACCGCAAACACGCCCGGGACGGCTCGGATCTGCTGCCCGTACGAGCTCGGCAGAAAGTTGGCCAGCGAAACCCGATGCCGCATTAACAGGCGCTGCGCAGACTGGGGCGCCCCCGCGTCGATGTAGAAGAGTTGCCAGATGGTAATCATCAGCGTCAGCAGCAGCAAAGAGAATGCGATGCTAAGGACAGTAAGCGCGGTTCGGCGCAGGTTCCGGCAGGCGTTCTTGCGCACGAATCGGGCAAGCGTCATGAGAGGCGATGCTCCCGCGGAGGATTTCCGGCAGGCCGCACCTGCCATACGACACAATCATGGAAATCATGCGCGGTCAGCAGAACAAAGTGCAGTGACCTGGGGCACGTTTCGAAGTGAGATCCACGCTCGGCTCTCGTGCACCCGCCTAGGCGCGACCAGCGGAACCATTTATCCTTCAGGTTGTCGTTTGCGGTGGAGGCACTCATGTTTACCGGCATCGTTGAAGAAGTGGGCAAGGTCGTCGAGATACAGCAGCGCGGCGAGAACCGCCGCATCACCGTCGAGGCAAAAACTACGCCGAGCCAACTCGGTACCGGCAACAGTGTCGCAGTGAGCGGTGTTTGTCTGACGGCGCTCGATATCAAACCCAAGTCGTTCTGCGCCGACCTGGCGCCGGAAACCTGGGAACGTACGTCGTTCTCGCGTATCCACGAAGGCGCGCTCGTCAATCTCGAACTGCCAATGAAAGCCGACGGACGCTTCGGCGGGCACATTGTCCAGGGACACGTGGACGGCGTCGGCCGCCTGATCGAGTTCGAGCGCATTGCTGACTCCGAAAACTATTGGCTGCACATCGAAATGCCCTCGGAAGTGGAGAAATACACAGTCTTCAAGGGATCGATCTGTATCGAAGGGATCAGCCTCACGGTAGCGAAACTGGAAAAGGATCGCTGCACCATTGCCATCATCCCGCACACCGTCGAGATGACGAATCTGGGCTCACTCAAGCCGGGTGATCCAGTCAATCTGGAAGCCGACTTGATCGCGAAGTATGTCGAGAAGATGATGAAGGGCGATTCGGCGCAAAGTTCGCTAACCGTCGAAGAGTTGGTGAAGGAAGGATTCTAGAGGCAGTGGCCACTCGGTCCTACGCTTCCAGCTTCATCTCGTCCAACTCCAAGAACTCCTGCACAATAGGCTCGTTCGACTTTTCCATCTCTTTGTAAGGGCCGAAGAAAATCACGCGCGCTTCGTGCAGGAAGACGACACGATCAGCCAGCTTTTTCGCCAGGCGCATGTCATGGGTCACCACGATGGACGTCAGGTGTAGTTGCAGCTTGAGGCGAGCGATGAGGTCGCCGAGCAGGTTGCCCATCATGGGATCGACCATGGTAGTGGGCTCGTCGTAGAGCACGCATTCCGGCTGCGCCGAGAGCGCGCGGGCAATGGCCACGGAGCGCTTCATTCCAGTCGACAGATCGGAGGGCAACAGGTCGCGCATTTCCTTCACGCCCACCATCTCCAGCAGGCCGTCGACAACCTGGAAAATCTGCTCTTCCGACAGTTCTTTCCGCTCGCGCAGCGGAAACGCGACATTCTCACCCACCGTCAAGGAATCGAACAACGCGCCGTTCTGAAACACCATCGTGACTTTCTTGCGGATGAGTTCCAGCTGTTCTTCGTTGTAGTCGGTGATGTCCTCGCCCGCGACGATCACCCGCCCCGAGTCCGGCTTGAGAAAACCCATGATGTGATGCAGCGACACCGATTTGCCCACGCCGCTGCGTCCCAGGATGCAAACGGTCTCCGCCGGCAGGACGTCGAAGCTGACGTCGTCGAGCACCACGCGATCGCCGAATGCCTTGCAGACGCTCTTGAACTCGATGTAGGGAGCTACGGGGACTGTCGCCATCGCCATCAGCATGGCACGGAAGGCGAGTCCGGCTCAAGGCCGGAATGATTGCAGGGCCGAGCGTAGGTCGTCGGGCGTATTGACGTTGAAGAAACTGCGCTCAGAAAAACCCGCTGCCATCAGTTCGTCTTCCTCGATGATTCGAGCTGTGGTGGAGTCAAACAGGGCGTCTATCTTGTTCTTCCCTGCCCGCAGAGCCGCCTCAGCAACGTCAGCGAAGTCTGGACGATAAACGGCGCAAAGAGGCTGAAATCCCCGCCTGGTGCGGGGCACGGTGACCACAGCGCCAGAGTCGCCGGCAATAGTGAGGAGAAGCTCAATCAGCTGCGCAGAGACAAAAGGCATGTCCACGGCGAGCACCACGTTCAACTCGGCCCGCGAATCACGTAAGGCCGCGTGGATCCCTCCCAAAGGTCCACAGCCGGGGTAGACATCTCGAACCACATTCCCGTGGCATGCGAACACTGCCGGATCCCCGACGATGGCAAAGGCGGGACATACCTCTTGGATAACGCCCGCCGCTCGATCGAGCGCCGTGCGTCCCCCGAAATCTAGGAGGGCCTTGTCGGATCCCATCCGTGAACTCCGGCCACCTGCCAGGATGAATCCCATGCGAGAGTGCTGCAAGCTCATGGCGTCCAGTCAATTCTGGTAAATGGTTCCTCGTGTTGGGACAGGTATCCCAAAAAACATAGGCCTTGTCCTTCAGTGCACGAAAGTAACCTATCCACCGAGCGTAACTCAGCGGAAGATAAGGCTGTCCCATTCTTCCGGGCGCGACTAAGTCATCATGCCGCAAAAGCTCATGGATGTCCTCATGCTGGGCCGTTGTTCACACGAGTTTTCCTGGCCTCGGCGGGCTGCCAACGGAGAGTATTACCAGGTCTGCCTGCTCTGTGCAGCCGCATACCAGTACGACTGGAAAACCATGCGGCGTGGAGGCCGGGTGGAAACCCCAGTTCCCGAAACCGCCGCCGTCCGACGGCGGTCGGGGCAGAAGCAGCCGACCTGGGTTCCGCGGGCCCGCCGGCTCAAGTTGGATATTCCGATCCGCTTCCGCGTGAAGAATCTGAGCAGTTGGTTCGAGGGCGTGATCGAGAACATCAGCCAGTCGGGCGTCATGTTTCAGGGCCCGCAGCAGTTGCCTGCCAACGCGCTGGTGGAAATGGTGTTCGAGATGCCGGAAGAAATTTCCGGGCAAAAGAACAGCAGCGTACTCTGCCAGGGCCGGCTCATTCGAGCCAAGGAAGCGTCCAGCAACAAAGAGAGTTTCGGCCTGGCCGCATCCATTTTGGACTACAAGTTCATCCACCAGGACTGACGGCATTCGAGCTTGTGGGCCGCGGCTTCTGGTTCCTGCGACGTCACCTCGGGACACAAATATTCCTGCAACGGCTTGGGGCGGCGCATCTAAAATTACGGAGGAATCTTTCTACAGCGTCAGGAGTGTCTTATGAACCCTAGGCTGGGATATGTTTGGGTGGCCCTTCTCGTTGCAAGCTTGACGGTTGGGGTGGCATGTACGAAGGCGATCAGCGACAGTGACTTGACCAACCAGGTCCAGTCAAAACTCACCGCCGACTCGGGTCTGCAGGATAAGCATCTCGATGTCCAAACCTCTGCAGGAGTGGTTACACTCGCGGGCACAGTGGAAAACGACGCGCAGCGAACAGCCGCCGCGCGGTATGCCTCGGAAGTTCCGGGCATCAAGCAGGTAGTCAATAATCTGCAGATCGCTCCCGCGGAGGCGATGCAACCGGCAGTGCAAGAACAACCGGCAGAGCAGGAGAAACCTTCTCCCGCCCCGAAGCCGAGGCCGAGTGCGCCACGCCGCCACGCTACCGCCAAGTCCACAGACATGAGCTCGGGAGATCCTGCTCCGGTTACCACCGCACAGAATGGCAATCCAGCGCCAGCGCAAATGTCTGCGCCGGCCCCCGCCCCTGCCCCGGCGCCTCCGCCGCCTCCAAAGAAAGTCAGCATTCCGGCAGGAACGACGCTGGCGATTCGGCTGATCGATGAGATTGACTCCGAGACTGCGCAACCGGGACAGACATTCCGGGCCACGTTGGATTCGCCGCTCTCGGTGGAAGGAGACGTTGTGGTCCCTGCTGGACACGACGTTCAAGGCCACATCATTGACGTGAAAAGCGCCGGCAAGTTCGCGGGAAAGTCAGAGCTGACTCTGCAGCTGGACCGGATCCAGGTGGGCGGAAAGTCGTACGCGATCCAAACCGACCAGTACCATCGTGAGGGCAGTTCGCGAGGCAAGAACACGGCTGCCAAGGTTGGAGCCGGGGCAGCGATCGGCGCCATTATTGGCGGCATCGCCGGCGGCGGTAAGGGCGCCGCCATTGGCGCTGCGGCTGGCGGAGGCGTGGGCGGCGGTGTGCAAGCGGCCACCAAGGGACAGCAGATCAAACTCCCGACGGAGACAGTCCTCAATTTCACTTTGCAATCACCGCTTAGTGTGACGCCAACCAGCGAAGGTCCCCATTCCGATCGGCAGAAGCTGGATACTCCGCAGTAACTCTGTGGGTTCCTCACATCAGGGCGCCCTGCAGGCGCCCTTTTCTATTGCTGTCCGTCGATGCCAGTGCCCAGAGGTCACACGCCCGCGCGCTCTCACAACAAGCAGTGACGAAGCTCACCGTCCGAGGTTTGCAGGTCTCGCTACACTGAACGGTCGTAGAGAATTGGCCGTTATCAGAAGTGCGATCCGAGGAGGACATCATGCGCACTCACAGGCATTATTCGATGCTTCTTACTCTCATCATCGCGGCAGCGATGGTGGCAGCGGCTCAAGAACCGCAGAAAGAAATCAAGCACGTTCCCGTCAAGCCCACGTCGGCGGCTTCCGGTCAGGAAATGTACAAGTCGTATTGCGCGGTCTGCCACGGCGTCGACGGTACGGGCAATGGCCCGGCGGCACCGGCGCTCAAGGTTCCACCGCCCGACTTGACGACCCTGGCGCAAAAAGCAGGCGGCAAGTATCCCTCGCTGAAAGTTTCGTCGGTCATTCGCGGAGAAGAAGCGCTGCCCGCGCATGGCAGCAAGGAAATGCCGATCTGGGGAAAGCTATTCTGGAACATCAGCGGCGGGCACAGTTCCGAAGTGCAGCAGCGCGTCGCCAACCTGAACAAGTACATCGAGTCGCTGCAGAAAAAATAATCCCGGCGGGGACCATGGCGGGAGGGCGCAACATGGTTCGCGAGCGCTCTCCCGTTCGATCTCAAAGGTTGCGACGATCCCTTCCTGCTGCTAGAGTCTCCTTGGGCAATGACAGTCTGCCGGACTTGCCCATCGCGAGCCCACTTCCCGATTCACTCTGTGCAAGAACCTGTAGGTTGGAACCATGCCGGCGACAGTGCCCATTGTGGAAAATCTGCGAGTGCTCCACCGCCACACCTCGCTCATGCGCTATGGTGCGGCCGTGGTTGCGGCCTGGCTGGCCTTGAGCCTTTGGAGCCTGCTCCCTCTCCTGCAACGGCATCCCTTCGAACTCTTCCTCGCTGCGGTGGTGGTCACCGCGCGGTTCTTTGGCCTGGGGCCCGCGCTGACTTGTTCGCTGGTTTCTGCCGCCTGCCTCGATCTTCTGGTATTCCCGCCCCGATTCAGTTTTGCATTGAGCGCGCGCGAGGACGTCGAGCGACTCGTAGTGTTCCTCGCCCTCTCCGTTTTGGTCGGGACTCTGTCGCGGCAAAAAACCCTGGCAGAGCTGCGGGCCGACCGGACGATGCGTGAAATGGCCGCGATCGTAGAGTGTTCCGACGACGCCATTTTCAGTACCAGCCCCGACGGAATCATCACCAGCTGGAACCGTGGGGCGGAGCGCTTATACGGATACCGCGCGGAAGAAGCCGTCGGCGTGCCGGTTCGGATGCTGGCTCCTCCGGAAAAGCAAGAGGAGGCGGAGGGCAACCGCCAGGCTCTCAATCGTGGGGGACCGGTCGGGTGGTACGAGACGGAGCGGATGCGCAAGGACGGTTCGCGCGTTCCGGTTTTGCTCACCGTCTCCCCGCTTCGTAATCCCAAAGGTGAGATCGTGGGAGCGTGGGCCATCGCCCGCGACATTTCCGCGCAGCGACATTCAGAAGAGGCCGTACGGCGCAGCGAGAAATTGGCGACGGCCGGGCGGCTGGCCGCTTCCATCGCCCACGAAATCAATAACCCCCTCGAGGCAGTGCTCAACCTGCTCTATCTGGCACGCAATGACCCGCGGCAATCCGAGTACTATCTCACCATGGCCGAGGAGGAGGTGGGACGAGTGGCTCGGCTCGCCCAGCAGACCTTGGGATTCGTGCGTGACACCTCTTCGCTGGCGCCCCTGGATCCGGCTCGCATCATGGACGAGATTCTGCAGCTCTATTCCGGCAAATTGGAAAGCAAGAAGATTCGAGTGATCCGCCGCTACCGCGGCCAGTTCCAGATCAGCGGCTACTCCGCAGAAGTGCGGCAGTTGTTGGCGAACCTGCTCGTCAACGCGGTGGATGCCATGGAGGACGGCGGCAGCCTCCGCATTCGCGTGGCCGAAAGCCGGCAGGGACCCGACCGTCGATCAGGCGTGCGGCTGACCCTGGCAGACAACGGCAGTGGCATCCCGCGTGAAAACCTCCGGCGGCTCTTCGAGCCCTTCTACACCACCAAGCAGGAAACGGGAACCGGACTGGGCTTGTGGGTATCGCGCGGTATCGTGGAAAAACACGGAGGTTCCATTCGGGTACGCAGCCGTTCCGAAGGCCGCTATCGTGGCACCGTATTTTCGATTTTCCTGCCCAACTCCGGTGTTGCCACCCGGGTCGCCTGAAAGTGGGCGTTGCTGAGAATCGTTTTCCTGACAATCACTTCCAGTGGCCAGAGGTACACTGACCTTCGTACCTTAGAAGGCTTCCCTCAAGCCGGGCTATAATCGGGGCAAATCTAAGAAAAACTGAGCACTTAGCTTAACGCGTGGACCCTCTTTTCGCAGCCGCGATCTTCGCCCTCGGGCTGGCCTTTGGCAGCTTTCTGAATGTGTGTATCTACCGCCTGCCCCGAGAGAAGTCCGTGGTGTTCCCTCGTTCCGCCTGTCCGCACTGCGGCAAGCTCATCCCTCTCTATGACAACCTGCCGGTATTCAGCTGGCTCGCGTTGCGGGGAAAATGCCGTCAATGCAAGGAGCCGATCTCTCCGCGTTACCTCATCGTGGAGTTGCTGACCGGCTTTTTGTTCCTGGGCTGTTACGCCCAATTCGGGATGACCCTCGCCACGCTCAAGTGCATCGTGCTGGGCTACCTGCTGCTGGGGCTCATCTTCACCGATGCTGAAACCAAGCTGCTGCCCGACGCCCTCACGTTGCCGGGGCTGGCCCTGGGAATCGTGTTCAGTGTCGTGGTTCCGGTGAATGATCTTGCCTCGCGAATTCTGCCGGGCGTGGTCTCGCTCCCGGTCAGCAGTGACATCTCCTGGCGCCTGTGGTCGCTGTCCGATTCGGCGCTGGGAGCTGCGGTCGGTGCGTCGTTTCTCTATGGCGCCGCTGCCATCTACCTGCGGGCGCGCGGTGTCGAAGGCATGGGATTTGGCGACGTCAAGTTGATGGCCATGATTGGCTCGTTCCTGGGAACCAAGCTGACCGTGCTGACCATTCTGGCGGCATCGCTGGCGGGTTCGCTGTTCGGACTCTGCACCGTCGCCGCGGTCTGGGTCAAGCGCCTGCGACGTAACACCGCACGGGGCAGCTCGTCCGTGGAAGCGCGCTGGAGGGCATGGCAATCGGCACGGATGGTTTTGCGCTATTACGAGATGCCTTTTGGCGTGTTCCTGGGCAGCATGGCGATGCTTGCATTCTTCTTTGGAAATCGCTTCCTGCACTGGTACTGGGAGCTGTTGTGAACCTGCTACTCAATCCGACGATGTTGCGCATGGGCGTGCTGTTGCTGATCGGCATTGCGGCCTTCGTGCTGGGCGCCTTCACGATCCGGCGTATGCGCAAGAGTCTGGCTGATGAAGCAGATTTCTCTGGCCCTCCTCCCATCGCTCCCGATGGACTTCCGGTTCACAGTTATCACGCCGTCATACAGCAGTTGAAGCAACAGAAACACGAACTCACGGCCCTGCAGCAGGCCGAACGACGGAAGGCCAAAGCGTCGGACACGCTCAGTGCAACCGTACTCGCGAACCTCTCCTGCGGCGTCCTGTTTTTGAATGCCAGCGGACTCGTTCGCCAGGCAAACCCGGCCGCGCGCAAGCTCCTGGGATTCGCTTCTCCAGTAGGAATGAGCGTCTCGGATCTGTTCCACACAGTGCGCCTGGAAACGCCGGGCAGCCATAAGGGCAGCGGGGAATTGGAGCAGGCTTTGGCTCCGGCGTTGAAGGGAGAGGCCGTCGTGCGCGGGCTTGTGCTCGGCTATGCGACCCCCGAGGGGTCTCAGCGCGTGCTGGAGCTGACTGTATCCCCGGTGCTCGCGGAAGACGCGAGCCTCATGGGAACGACGTTCGTACTCAACGACCAGACAGAAATTGCGCGCATCCGGCGAGACGAGCAGGCGCGCCAGGAAATCTCAGCAGAAATGGCGCTGGGACTTAGGACATCGCTGACCACGATCGCGGGATATGCCCAGCAGTTGGCGCACAGCCGCGATGCGGAACTGGCCCGGCAATTGGCGAGTGACATTGCACAGGAGGCGGCGCAACTGGACCGCACCATCGGCAGCTTTCTAGTAGGAGCGAAAGCTGCAACCTCGAGCTCTTAAGACTAACGACGGCAGGCGCGCATACCATGCGGGCCTGCGGAAGGATGAAGCACATGAAACGCTTGGTTTGGATGGCAATCGCAGCCCTGCTCGGATTCGGAGTGCATCTGGCGTCCGCTCAATCTCTGGGCGATGTCGCGCGCTCGGCTCGCAAGAACAAGACACAACAGAGTGCGGCCAACCACAAATACGATAACGACAACCTGCCGAAGACAGATCATCTGAGCGTCGTCGGGCCAGCCGCGGCCAACAGCGCGACCGGTGCGCCGGATGCTGCCATTCCTCAGCCCCAGGCGCAGGATCAAAACGACCCCAAGGCTGCCGCCGAAGAACGCCAGAGACAGGCCGACGAGTGGAAGAGCAAGCTCGACGAGCAGCAGCAGAAAGTCGACGGCCTGGCCCACGAACTCGATTTGACGCAACGGGAATACAAACTCCGCGCCGTTGCCATGTATTCCGACGCCGGTAACCGGCTGCGCAATTCCACTGCCTGGGACAAGGAAGACGCCGACTACAAGAAGCAGATTGAAGACAAGCAGAAAGCGCTCGACGCCGCCAAGCAGGAACTCTCGGACCTGCAGGAGCAGGCGCGCAAGGCGGGCGCTCCGGCGGCGAAGGAGTAGCCGGTCACCACCACGGCCGTCGTCGAGAGTTTGGCCTGCACCCCCGCGTGGTCACGACGAAGTCCAGGCTTGGACTCCGTCGTCGTGCCTCTGGTCAGCTGCTTCCTAACCGCTCGCAAATCTGGCGTGCGTGGTGCCGCCCGTGGACCCAATGAAACTTGCGCCACTGCCCCACACTGAACGGCCCGAGGATCGGATGATCCATGATCTTGGTTCTGGGGCCGAACTTGCGCTCGCATTCCGCCAGCCCTGCCTCCATCTGATCGATCTCGGCGAAAATGGCGCGTCGTACTTCCTCAGCCGGCATGCCCTTCGGAACCGCGCGTTCGGGAGATTGGCGCCCGCGGGGAAAATATCCCAGGTTGACGACGACAAAAGAGCGGATGCGGTCTTTGAACGTAACCCTGCCAGCCAGCGAGCTTCCCTTCTCCAGGCACTTCGCCACACCCTTGTTCGTGCCCTGGTAAGTCAAGAGGAGATGCTCCAGGATCTGCGCGGGAGACCATTTGCCATCGGGCGCGGAACCCAGTCCGGCCGGAGTGGCATCCGCTATTGCATGTTCGAGATCCTGGTGCAGCCGTTCGAGATAGGAATCCATCGCAAGCGTCCGTTACAATGGCGGTGCAATCCGCCAAATAATCCTACAGGAAGTGGCCATGAACAAATTGGTCGTCGCGGTTGTCGCGCTCCTCATAATGGCAGGCTGTTCTTCGGAAGCACCCAAACCTGCGGAGAAACCACAGCCCAAGGCTCCGGAAAGAATCACCGGGTCCAGCGCGCTCTACAAGTGTTACATCCAGGCGCGCGGCTGGGCGCAGGACGCACAGCCCTTCCGCGCCGAATCGCAGACCGACGACGGCAAGGGCCGCGACGGCAAGGCTTTGACCTGGCGGATCGGCTTCGCGTCTCCCAGCCACAGCAGCGTGAAAAACTACACCTGGTCCAACGGTGAAATGACGCCTGGTGTCGAGGACAGCTACAGCCCCACCAATTCCAGCACCCACATCTTCAACGTCCAGTTCCTGAAGACAGACACCGACAAGGCCTTCGAGGTCGCCCAGCAGCACGGCGGCGACAAGCTGCTGGAGAAAGAGCCCGACACTCCCATTCTCTACCTGCTCGATTGGAATCAGCAGACCAACGAACTCACCTGGCACGTGATCTACGGGACCAGCCGCGACACCGCCAAGCTGCGCGTCGCGGTCAATGCCAGCACGGGAGAATTCCTGCGGGTGGAGAAGTAGACGGGTCTTCATTTTCGGGCCTTGTTCTTGAAGATGCCGCCACTGCGGATTACACTCGTGGCGTCATGACTACCTATCGCATTGTCGCGCTTGCTCTGTTGCTGGCCCTCGTGGGCTGCAGCCGCTCCAAAACCGTTTCCACTCACAGCGGAAAAGTGACAGTCGAAGAGACTGGCAAGGCCGGCGAGTCGGCCGTGACCGTCAAAGGGAACAACGGTGAGACCTTAACTATCAATTCCAGCGGAGCCAAACTTCCTGACGACTATCCCAAGGACGTGCCGGTTGCGAGCGGAGCCAAGGTCGTGATGGCGGCTTCGGTCAACAACGCCAACAACAACGGGTCTAATCTGGTGCTCGAGTCCACCGACAGCCTCGACAAGTTGCTGGAGTTCTATAAGAAGGGACTTGCCGATAACGGCTGGAAAGTCGAAGCCACCATCTCCCAGGAAAAGATGACGATGCTCACGGCCAGCAAAGATAAACGCGCCCTGAGCGTTCACATCCAGGAGCAAGAGGGCAAGTCCACCGTCACACAGACGGTCGGTACCAGGAACTAGCAGCTCAGGGCGATCGAGAGACTATTTCGCTTCGCTCTTCGCGAGCCGGTCGAGCGACGCCTGCGCTTCCTTGGCGAAGGGTCCCTCGGGCAGGATCTTGAGATACTGCTCGTAGTATTTGCGCGCCTCTGCCTTGTCGCCGAGCTTATCCTGGCATTGTGCCAGGCGTAAGCTGGCCATCGCGTCGTTGTCCTTGTAATACAGCGCCTCTTTGTAGCGGTCGAGGGCCGCGCGATAGTTCTTGCGCTTGAAGTAGAAGTCGCCGACCTCCACGTCCTTCATCGCCTTCATCGGATTCCAGGGATGGAACTCCCGCACGTCGGCGGCTTCCGTCGATTCGTCGGCGGTCATGTCCGACACGGCCGCCTTGCTGAAGGGGTGGTTCTTGGCGTCGTCCTTGGGCGGGCTGATATCGATCCGGGTATCGCGGCTGGAGCTTTCTTCGGCCTCACGGCTGCGCTCGGACGACTTGTCTGCGGGAGCTTGCTGCGCCAACAAGAGCGCGCCCAAGACCGATACCGAATACAGAATAAGCAAAGCACTCTTCATGATATGTAGATATTCTAACGGCAATTGTCCCCCACGGAAGGTTCTGACTTCTCCCTGTCAGGCCGAGGCACCTCACTCCGCTGGGAACAATTCATCAAACAACCTGCGAATCAACCGATCGTAGGCGCGACTGCCATGCTCCTGCCGATAGCGATAGACTGCCGCTCCTATCGGGTCCTCGGTCACGCCGGCGTGGAACCATCCAATGGCAAGATGCGGTTTGGGCGTCGAACCGGGCTCCGGAGGTGGTTGCTTCAGATCGTCAGCGGCCTCTGCCTCCATCTGCACACGCCGCCGCGCGGCCTGCACGTTGATGAAGCGCTCATGCATCTCATGGATGATCTTGAGCGACTCCAGAGCCCGGCAACCCGCCGCGAGCTGCCCGTCCGCCTCCACCGCGTAGATATTCGGCATCGTCCAGATCGACTGCGAAAGGTCGTTCCTCCAGGCATACCGGCTCGTGGTCTGATAGTTCGCGTTGCGGAAACTGTGCAGTTCCGCCGCTGTGATCAGGGTCTCTTCCGGCGCATCGATCTCGCGCACGTATTCATTCCAAATGTCGACGATGTGCTGCTCGGGGATCAGGCGCACTGGATCGGACACGGTTTCATATTCGGCATGGGCGACCCGGCGCCGGATGCCCTGCGCCGCCCAGAACAGGTGCCGATGGTTGGTCAGCACTTCGGCAACCGAATCCACCAGCTTGCGCGCGTCAGCCTCCGAACGAATCCTGCCGGCCAGTTCGTTGATCCGAATCGCCTCCCGCTGGATCGGTTCGTGCTGAATTCGCGCCTGCTCCAACTTCTGCCTGATTTGCTCTATTTGCTCCGAAGTGGAGTGGCTGGCCGATGAACCGGGCGTCAGCGGCGGAGCCGAAGCCGAGTCTGGAGGATCGCCGGCAAGCAGGGCCAGAAGAAGTAGCGTCACCATCATGGTGCTTCCCTCACCTCAGCCAATTGTGTGCCGATCGTCCTGTGCGATGCGTGGACGCGCTGATCGCGTTGCTCAGCTGCGACTCTGGGGCCCGAATCGCCTAGACTTCGATCGCCTCCAGCGGATGGCGCAGGATCGTCTTCAGCTTCGCCGGCGCCGCGCGCCGCGGGTCCGACAAATAGATCTCGTGATGCACCCCGCGAAGCTTGAACCCTTTGCTTTCGGCGAAGGATTTCATCGCGCATATGGTTGCACCTTCTTTCTCGTATGGTCCCACATGCAGCGATTGCACGCATATTCCTTCTTCAACGGACTCCAGGCGGACGCGGTCGGCGCCGGCTCCTTTCCCCCGCTTCTTCAGAACCGCCACAGCCTCCTCGATCTCACGCGGCTTGATGAACTCCGGAGTTCGAATCATCATTTGCCAGGGCCATTGCTCTTTGTCCGGCACGGGCTCGCCGTCCTTGAAGCTGGGCCACAAGCCTTCGAGCTTGGACACTACATAGTCCTGCTTCCCGGCGAATTTGCGGGTCATCTTCACGGTGAAAGCGACCCCGTACAGCGCGCCGATGGCCTCGGTGAAGGCGGGGCCTCCGGGCGCGCCTTCACCGCTGATCGAGAGATAAGTTGCGGCACCGACCGTCACCAACCCCGGAGTCGGAGACGCAGCGTATTCCTTGCTGTACTGGCTGTAGAGATCGAGTTTCTCGCTTGGTTTCGCCTTGGGCACCGGTTTCTTTGCCGATTTCACTTTCGTCGCAGTCTTCATGGTCTCCTCACTCTTGCCGCTTCATCTTCGGCTGCCAGCGGCGCGTAGATGTCTGTCAACAACTCTTCCGGTGGCGTGCTTTGCGGATCGTTCAGATAGACTTCGAAGCAAGGCGCGTTGCGCAGTTCGCGGCCGCTGCGCGGCAGCCATTGCCCGAGAAACTCCATATAGGTTTTCCCAAGATTGCTGTAGGGCCCGGTGTGCGTAGTCCGCGCATACTCGCCACCAGCAACAACCTGGACTTGAATGTTGTCGACCGGCTGAAAATCATCGTCCACCGTGATGCAAGCGTCGTAGCGAATCTTCGACGGTGGAGTGACCTCCGGGTCGTCGTGGCAAATCCCCAGCATCATCGGGCTACCGCCCAGGTAACCGTCTTTCCCCATGACGGTGAGCAAGCGATCCCAAGTGGAGCTCACGGCGTTGTACGGGCCAATGTGGCGCAGGTACGCCACCCGCATGGGTTTGAGCTGCTCAACCTGGACCTTCATGCTCTCTCCTCGGCGCAGGGTTCGGAAGTGCTGGACGGTTGTCCCCTGGCGGAAGTGCACTCCGGAAGTGCTCGACAACAGGACGCGGCGAATCCGTCGGAACTGCGTGGGCGATGCGCCGAACAACGCCTTGAACGAACGACTGAACGCCTCGTGGCTCTCGTATCCGGCATCGAGTGCGATCTCGATGACCGACGCCGACCCCACCCTCAACCGGCTTGCCGCGCGCTCCAGACGCAAGCGCCGCACGTATTCTTTGACCGACTCGCCAACCATACCTTTGAAGATGCGATGAAAGTGGTACGGCGAGAAATAAGCCAGCCGGGCAAGCTCATCGAGCGACAACGGATTGTCCAGGTGCTCCTGCACATGCGTGAGCACAGGAAGTATCCGGCGCTTGTAGTCCCGCAGGGTGACCGCTCTCATCGTGCGTCCCTAATCTAAATTCGGCGGCGAGGGAATGCTTGATGATTCTTGCGGAGTTTTGGCGGAGCTGTCTGTGACCCAAACCACGTGCTGCGAGCTTCGAGTCACGAGCGATCCGTGGCGGATCATGGCATGGGTGGAACGATCCAGGGACCAAATCGCTCGTAGCCCGCGGCTCGTAGCTCGCAGACAAAAAAACAGGCCACCCACTGCGGGGCGGCCTGGTTTGGCGAAGTCCTCCGGGGAGGAGGGAAAAATCCTACATGGACGGCGGATTCGCGGAGGCCGTCGGCGCCGGGGCGCTGGTTGGTGCCTGCGCGGGCGTCGTCGTTCCGGTCGTGTTCGTCATCAGGTGTACGTCGACACGCCGATTCTTCTTGCGGCCTTCGGCGGTCTTGTTCGTATCGGCTGGCTTGTCTTCTCCGAGGCCGATCAGATAGATCTTGTGGGCCGGGATCTGCTTCTCGGACGCCAGGTACTGGATCACCGAGGTGGCGCGGCGCTGGCTGAGGTCATAGTTGTATTCCTCACTGCCCGTCGAGTCCGTCGCGCCTTCCACCGTGATGATGTATCCCTTGGTAGTGGCAACGCTGGCGGCGAGCTGGTCGAGCTCCGCCTTGGCATCTTTGCTCAGATTGTCTTTGTCGAATCCGAACAGCACCGACGTGTCAGCAACCGAGCGGTAATTGTCGAGATTGACAACGGTGTTGGTCAGCATATCCACGCGCTGCGTGGCGCTGTTCGCTAAAGTCTGAGCTTCGTCAGCCTGCTTGCCGGCGGCGAGCGCTTTCTGGTCGACTTCGGCAGTTTTAGCCTGCACTGCCTGGATTCCGGCCTGGGCGCGTTGATCCACGTCCTTGATCTCTTTCGAATTCTTCGCGGTCAGGTCATCCAGTTCGTTTGTTTTGTTGATGAGTGGCGTCGTCTGCTGGCGCACGTAGTTCTTGCTCGAGCAGCCGATCGTGGCGGCGAGCGTGGCAGCCAACATCAGGGTCAGGGAAATACGATTCATAGGGTTTGAGGGCTCCTTCCTCAACACGGCTCGGGAATCCTGGGATCAATCGTCCAACTGCGTTCGCTATGCCATTCAAGCACGGGGGATGCCAATCAACCCTCCGCGCGATGCCATATAAGTGGTTACTTTACAATCGGTTAGACATCTGCCGTCGGAAATTCACACGTCGCCTCCTGGCAATCGCGTTACGGAACCGTAGAAATTTTATATGGTTTGCCCGTGCAATGGGCTAATAAACAGGCTTCACAAGGGTTCCCGGCTCCCATTCTATCGCTGTCCTGACCCGGAGCCGCCAGAACTCACTTCCCGGCGATCTTGCCCCACGCTTGCTCGAACTGGGTGACGAGCGGTGTTTCCCCCTCCTGCAATCCAGCCCGTCCCATGACGCGCCACAGGTAGGTGCCGGGAAAGCCCTTGGCGTCATACAGTGCCAGCACATCCTCCGACGGGCGCGACTGGACCGCGATCACAATATCCGCATCCCGCTGGCGGTAGACGAGTGTCAGTTTGCCCCACTTCTGGATCGCGTCCTGAACCCGAGAAATGGCGGCGCGATCGTCGGGCAGGAGATTGGGATTGAACTGATCCCCGTCGTAGGCAGTCACGTACACGAAGCGAGCATTGGCCAGAATGCCCGGCATCGGCGGGATGTCCTTCGACGCCATAGCTGAGCCCGCGAACCCTAAACACAGCAACGTGACGAGCATGATTGACGTTTTCATTCGGTCACTCCCCCAGAGGCAGCTACTAAGAGAGATGCCGCGGGAAGGGAGATTAGTTGTCGCAAGGCGACCAATAACGTCACATCACGGGAGGCACCGTGATGCCCATCGCCGCGAGCACTCGGATGAGTTCGCGACGCACGACGGCAGCAGTGGCCAGGAGAAACTTCTTTCGACCTTCATCAGCTTCCGCAAGGATCGGATAGCGGTGATAGAACGTGTTGAACAGCTGCGCCAGCTGGAAGGCATGCTTTGCCAGGTACGCAGGCTCAGTCGTGGCGATGCATTGTCCTACGATATATGAGGTCTTCGCAGCCGTGAGCCAAAGTTCCCAGATCTCGTTGCTCTCGGGACCATCAAGGTGGACACCAAACTCCGCCGCCGCGTCTCTGCCGAAAGCCTCGGGATCAAATTCCCCCTTGCGGAAGATGTTGGTGGCGCGCACGACCGCATACTGCGCGTACGGTCCCGTCTCACCTTCGAAACTCAGGGCATCTTTGAAATCAAACGCGATCACCGACTGTTTGGTGTACTTCAGCATGAAGTAACGGAGGGCGCCCATGGCAATTTGAGTTGCGATGCCCGCGCGTTCCGTTTCCGCCAGCTCCGGATGGCGGGAGTCCACTTCCTTACGTGCCGACGCAATCAGTGCATCCAGCAAATCGTCTGCCTTCACGCCGAAGCCCTTGCGGCCCGACACTTCGATCCACGGACGAGCCTTGTCTTCCTCGCTCAACTCGTAGCCGAGCTCAGCGGCGCAGCGCGGCGTCAGCGCCACCATTTCGTAGGAGAAATGCGTGTAACGGTCAGCGGCCTCGTCGTGACCCAGGCCACGCAGTGCCTCAATCACCGTGTTCTGCGCTTCTGACTGCCGAGCATCGATGACGTTGTAGATCTCAGCCACATCCCCGAAGTGAGGATGGTCCTTCTCGCCGTTGGTGGTTGAAACCCAGCAGTCTTGCTCAGTCACGATATAGTGGAAAAACTTCTTGTAGCCGAAGTCGCGCCCCAGCAGTCCAAACTTCCACATGTGATAGGCGATGTCCTTGCCGACATACCCAACCGTGCCATTGGAACGGACGATGACCTTCTGGTCTTCCTCCGTGATTTCCCCCGTGCCCTCTGTGTTCCCCGTGGTTAAAGGTTTTGAAGTTCCCGCCCGTCGCATCACCCAGCAACCCGTATTCTTCCCCGCTGTCTCGTAGGTGAGTACGCCAGCTTCCTTGAGCTTGGCAAACGCCGCATCCCAGAAGTACAAATGCAGAATCTCGCTCTCGCGCGGCAGGAAGTCGTACTCGATGTCCAGCCGATCCATCGTCTCCAGATGGCGGCGCAGAACGGCAGTCGAGATCAGATCGGCAATCAGCGCTGTCTCGTTGTTCCCTTTCTCAATCGCGTGCAGCGTCGTGGTCCGCGCCTGCAAGTTCTGTTTGTCCTGCTCATACCACTGGGAAACCCGCGCGTAGAGGTCCCAGCAGTAGAAATCAAAGCGCGGCGCAGCGGCGAGTGCTTGGATGGCATCTCGCGACTTCTTCTCCAGATGAATGAAACCCACCACCACATCCGCCACCTGCACCCCGGTGTTGTCGATGTAATTCTGAATGTCGACTTCCCTGCCCCCAAATCGCAGCAGGCGAACAAACGTGTCCCCCAGGATCGCATTACGCAGGTGTCCGATATGCGCAGCTTTATTCGGATTGATGCTGGAGTGTTCGACCAGCACCTTGCCCGGAGGAACATCCGCTGGCGGCATCTGGTCAGCAACGAGCGCAGCCGCCACCTCGCTGCGATTCACACGAACGTTGATGTATCCCGCGCCCGCGACTTCAAATTTCTCAAAGCCCGGCACCACGCCGATGCCGGCCACGATCTCCTCGGCAATCTTCCGCGGCGCTTTGCGCAGCTTCTTTGCCAGTTCGAAGGCCAGAGGCAATGCAAACTCGCCTAATTCCACCTTTGGCGGCTGCTCAATCACAATTTTCGGCAATTCCAGGTTATAGGTGCGTTGCAGAAACCCGCGCACCGCCTCGCTCAACTGGCGTTCCAGATGTCGGTACAAGAATCCTCGCTAAACGATTGAAGAAACAGTGATTTTAACAAAGTCGTCATGGTCGGCGCGTTTGACGCCTTTGGCTGCGAAACCTATGATGAAAAATCAGTTTCTAGTTGCCGGTTTCTAGTTTCTCGTTTCTCGCGTTCCAATCTCATGGTTTGAACAACTAGCAACTAGAAACCAGCAACTGGCAACTGATTTTATGCGCATCGCTTACCTCGACTGCTTCTCCGGCATCAGCGGCGACATGTTCCTTGGCGCGCTGGTGGATGCCGGTGTGTCCCCAACCACGCTCGAGGACACGGTCGCAGCGCTCGACATCGGCGCACGCCTGGAAATTTCCCGCGTCACTCGCGGCGGCATTTCGGCAACAAAAATGGATGTCTACTCCCACGGCGAGAAAGACCTGCCGCGCGAAGTCTTCTGGAACCAACAGAATCAGACGCAGCCAGATGACCATGCCCACGATCACCCGCACACACATTCTCACGACTTCCACGCTCCAGCCGCGAAGCGGCGTAAGAACGCAGCCCAGGGCGTAAGCCCTGGGTTAGTCACGGACAACGAGGAAGCCCCGGAGGGGCGAAAGATCACGCAGCATGCCGCCGTACCCACGCATGAGCACGGCCGGCATCTGAGTGAGATTCGCAAGATCATCGCTAAAGCGACCATCAGCGAACCGGCCAAGGCCGGAGCCATCAGGATCTTTGAAGCCCTCGGTCGAGCGGAAGCCGAAATTCACAACACGACGATGGAAGAGGTTCATTTCCACGAAGTCGGCGCCGTCGACGCCATGGTCGACATCGTCTGTGCCGCGGTCGGCGCCGAGGCTCTTGCCATTGACGAATGGGTGTGCTCGCCGCTCAATGTGGGCAGCGGGACCGTGAAGTGTTCCCACGGCGTGCTGCCCGTGCCGCCTCCAGCAACGCTGAAGCTGCTCGAAGGCGCGCCCGTCTACTCCTCCGGACCCGCCGTGGAACTGGTTACGCCCACCGGGGCCGCGATCGTGAAGACTCTGGTCACCCGCTTCGGCTCCATTCCCGCCTTGAAGATCGGAAAGACGGGCTACGGCGCTGGGACGCGCGACTTTCACGAGCACCCTAACGTCCTCCGCCTCACCATCGGTGAAACCGAAGAGCGCAGCTTCCCGGGCTCCGAAACCATCACGGTGCTGGAAGCCAATCTCGACGACATGAGCCCGCAAGTGCTCGCCTACGCGGCCGAGAAATTGCTCGCCGACGGCGCGCTCGATGTCTTCAGCATCCCGGTCCAGATGAAGAAAAGCCGCTCCGGCGCGCTCTTGACCGTCCTCTGCAAGCCGGACGACGCTGACCGCCTGAGCAAGCTGATTTTTGCCGAGACCACGACCCTGGGTGTGCGCCGCCGCGAAGAACAGCGGCAAACCCTATCCCGCCGCTGGGAAACCGTGAGAACCTCCTGGGGCGATGTCCGCATCAAGATCGCAAGCATGAACGGCAGCATCTCGAATTACGCGCCCGAGTACGAGGATTGTCGCGCGCTGGCCGAAGCGCACCATGTGCCCTTGAAGCAGGTGCTCGAGGAAGCAGTCAGGGCCTACGCCAGCGGCGAGCGAAAGTAAACTTGGAATTCAGACCATTAGGGAGAAGACTCATGCAGGCGCTCTCATCGTTGCGCAGCCTTTTGCAGGTGGTACCGGAGCGTCTCCGCTATCTTCCTGAAGACGCTGTCGAACGCAAGGCGACACCCACCAGTTGGTCTGCCAAGGAAGAACTGGGGCACCTGCTCGATTCAGCGGTCAACAATCATCAGCGGATCGTGCGCGCGCAGGTGGAAGACAAGCTGGCCATGCCCGGATATGAACAGAATCGATGGGTGGCAATCCATCATTATCAGCAGCGTGACTGGGCCGAACTCGTCCGTTTATGGCACGATTTCAATCGGCAGCTGCTCGTGGCCGCCGAGTCCGTGCCCGATTCCGCGTGGTCGCACACGCTCCGGGTGGGCGCTTCCGAGCCCATGACCCTGGAGTTTGTCTTTGACGACTACGTGGCCCACATGGTGCATCATTTGAAGCACATTGGAATCGAGCTCGACGACCTCCAGATACGAGTCTGGAAAGCAGCCTGATCCAACAGAGCATTTTCCACCGAACAAGAGACAGAATGAGCAAGAAGTTCTACATCACGACCCCGATCTACTACGTGAACGCGCGTCCGCACATCGGGCACGCCTACACCACCATTGCCTGCGACACCATCGCCCGCCGCCACCGCATGCTCGGCGACGACACCTGGTTTCTGACCGGCACCGACGAGCACGGACAGAAGATCGAACGCGCCGCGCAGGCCGCCGGAAAGACGCCGCAGCAGTTCGCCGACGAAGTTTCCAACGCGTTCCGCGCCAACTGGGATCGCCTCGGCATCTCCTACGACGACTTTATCCGCACCACGTCCGACCGCCACACGCAGGGCATGCAGGCTCTATGGCGCAAGATTCGCGACAACGGGCACATCTACAAGGGCACCTACACCGGCCAGTACTGCGTGTTCGACGAACTCTATGTCGACGCCGTCGGCCCCGGCGCTCCCTGCCCCGACTGCGGACGCCCGACCGAAACCGTCCACGAAGAAAACTACTACTTCAAGCTCTCGGCGTTTGAGGATAAGCTGCTGCGGCTCTATACCGATCGGCCGGATTTCATTCGCCCCGAAACCCGTCGCAACGAAGTGATCTCGTTCGTGCGCTCGGGCCTGCGTGATCTCTCTGTCAGTCGCAGCACGTTCTCGTGGGGCATTCCGGTGCCCGACGATCCGAAGCACGTGATCTACGTCTGGTTCGACGCGCTCGCGAACTACATCACCGCCCTCGGCTTCGGACAGCAAGATGCAAGCAAGTACGAGAAGTACTGGCCCGCCGACGTGCACATGATCGGCAAAGAGATCGTGCGCTTTCACTGCGTCTACTGGCCCGCCTTTCTGATGGCCGCAGGCTTGCCGTTGCCGAAGGGCATCACCGCCCACGGATGGCTCCTTTTCGAAGAAAGCAAGATGTCGAAGTCGCGCGGCAATATCGTGCGGACCGAATCGATCGTCGATGTGCTCGGTATCGACGCCCTGCGCTACTTCCTGCTGCGCGAGATCGTCTTCGGACAGGACGGCTCCTTCAGCTTCGACGCCCTGGTGCAGCGCTACAACGCCGACCTAGCCAACGGGTTGGGAAACCTGGCGAGCCGCACCCTGACCATGATCAACCGTTACTTTAAGGGTGAGGTGCCATATCCTTCACCCACGGGCCACACGCACGCTGATGATGTTGTCGCGGAAACGGGCAAGAAAGTCATTGCCGAGGCTGGTGGGTTCTTCGATCAATATCAATTCTCGCGTGCGCTTGAGACGACTTGGAATCTGGTCGCCACCGTCGATAAATACATCGTCGAAAACGAGCCCTGGGCGCTGGGTGAGAAGCAGGATCAGGAGAGCCGCGCCCGTCTGGGAACTATTCTCTACAACAGCGCCGAGGCGTTGCGCGTTGTAACCGCGCTAGCGCATCCCGTCATGCCGGATGCCACTGCGAGGATTTGGGCACAACTTGGCCTGGGAGACATCAAGCAGTTCAACCTGTCGCAACTGCAGTGGGGACAGCTCCACCTCGGCACGAAGCTCGGAGAAATTCATCCGGTATTCCCCCGCGCCGACAAGTCGGCAATCGAGAGGATGCAGAAGATGGAAGAACAAGACGCTGGTCCCGCGGTCGCTCCGCCCGTCCAGCCGAAGGAACCACAACAGCCAGTTGCTGCCCAAGCCACACCGACTCCAGCTCTAGCGAAACCTCAGGCAACGATCCCTGACGGCAAGATCAGCATCGACGATTTCGCCAAAGTCGAGCTACGTGTCGCGCAAGTCAAGACAGCCGAAAAGGTGAAAGGCGCCGACAAGCTGCTACGGCTCGAAGTTGACCTGGGAACCGAAGTGCGGCAACTCGTGGCAGGCATCGCCGAAGCCTACACGCCCGAATCGCTGATCGGACGCAAGGTCGTAATCGTCGCCAATCTGGCTCCACGTAAACTACGCGGATTGGAATCCAATGGCATGATCGTGGCGGCATCGCCGGAGGGTGGGAGGCCAGTGCTGGCGAGTTTCCTGGAGGATGTGCCGATCGGGACGAGGCTGAAGTAAAGTTTCGAGTTTCTCGTTTCTCGTTTCTAGCGGTTCCGTTCGATGGGTCCAGTTGAACACCGCGGGTCTTCCGGTTATTGGTGCCGTGAGAACTAGCAACTAGAAACCAGAAACTGGAAACCGATGTTCATCGACTCCCACGCCCACCTCGAAGGCAAGCGCTACGACGCTGACCGCGACGCCGTGCTGGCGCGCGCGAAAGAGAGCGGCATCGAGGCGTACCTGGCCATCGGCAATGGCGATGGTCCCGACACCGCCGACTGCGGAATTCGCCTTGCCGAGCAATACAGCGGCAAAGAAGCCTATCCCGCTATCTGGGCAAGCGTCGGCATCCATCCGCACGAGGCCAGCCTCGCCAACGACGCAGCCTACGAGAAGCTGGAGCAATGGGCTCGTCATCCGCGCGTCGTCGCCTGGGGCGAGATCGGCCTTGACTACTATTACGACCACTCCCCACGCGACGTGCAGAAGGCCGTCTTCCTGCAACAAATGGAACTGGCCCGCGCCGCCAAGCTCCCGATCATCATCCACTGCCGTCCCTCCGACAACAGCGAGAACGCCTGGGACGACTGCCTGACGCTGATCCGCGAACACTGGACCCCCACCGGCCTCGGCGGAATCCTGCACTGCTTCACCGGAACAGCCGACCACGCCCGGCGGGGCCTTGACCTCGGCTTCATGATTTCCTTCGCCGGCAACGTCACCTTTCCGAAAGCGCAGAGCATCCGCGACGCTGCGCAGATCGTTCCGCTCGACCGCATACTGATCGAGACCGATTCCCCCTACCTGGCGCCAATCCCTTATCGCGGCCAGCGCAATGAACCGGCATTCGTCAAAGAAGTCGCCCGACGGATTGGCGAATTGCGCGGCCAGTCCACCGAGGAGGTCGGCGACCGGACTGCCCAGAACTTCTACAGTTTTTTCAAACTGGGCGAAAAGACCGAACCCGATGTCCCCAGGACCTGACTGCCCAGACACTGCATCTTCTGATACCCTCATGAGTTAAGTGCTGGGGTGGCGCGCACCGCTACGAGCCTTCGAGCCACAAGCTTCGAGCAGGCACTACACATGGAGAGATTGCTCGAAGCTCGCAGCCCGCAGCCGGCATAGCCAGACGCTAGGCCCTATCCAACCATGCCCGAGAACACTTTCGATATCGTCAGCAAAATCGACCTGCAGGAAGTCTCGAACGCCATCCAGCAGGCGATGAAGGAAATCACCACCCGCTTCGACCTGAAGGACACGAAATCGCGCATCGACTTGGAAGGAAAAGACGCGATCATCCTGCACTCCTCCGACGAGTTCAAACTCAAGCACGTCAACGATGTCTTGCAGCAAAAACTGGTCAAGCGCGGCGTGCCGCTCAAGGGTCTGACCTACGGGCCAGTCGAGTCTTCCCTGGGCGGGGCCGCCAAACAGAAGATCACCATGCAACAGGGCATTCCGATCGAGAAGGCGCGCGACATCGTCAAGCTGATCAAGAACTCGAAGAAAAAAGTGCAGGCCTCGATTCAGGCCGACCTGGTGCGCGTCAGCGGCAAAGATCGTGACACCCTCCAGGAGATCATCGCCCTGCTGAAACAGCAGGATTTTGGGATTGATATGCAGTTTACGAATTACAGGACAAACTGAACACCTACCACGGAGGCACGGAGACACGGAGGAAAGTCAGAAAATTTTGGATTTTCTCCGTGACTCTGTGTCTCTGTGGTGGATTCTGATTTCAGCGTGAGCGCAACCACCGCCATCAACGGGAAAGAGATCTTCGATCTGCTGCGGGATGACCTCGTCGCCATCGAAGAAGAATTCGGTCGCGACACCGTCTCCAACGTCGCCGCGATCACCGAAATTGGCGAATACCTCCGCGCAGGCGGCGGCAAACGCATCCGTCCGGCGTTGCTGCTGCTTTCCGCCAAGCTGCTGAATTACCGGGGCTCCGGCGCCGTCAAGCTGGCATCGGTGGTGGAGATCATTCACACCGCCACCCTGGTCCACGACGACATCATCGACGAAGCCCAGATCCGCCGCGGCCGTCCTGCCGCCAACACGCAATGGGGCAACGCCAAGTGCGTGCTGGCCGGCGACTGGCTCTACATGCAGGCCTTCAAGATCGCGGTGCAGGAGCGCAACTTCCGCATCCTTGACGTGCTCATCGAGCTGACGCAGCAGATGGTCGAAGGCGAACTGCTGCAGATGGAAAAATTAGGCAAGCTCATCTCTCTCCAGGAGCACCTCGACCTGATCTACCGCAAGACTGCCTGTCTGTTCTCGGTCTGTATGCGGGTAGGGGGAATTCTGGGACACGCATCCCCCGAACAGGAGGAGAAACTGGGCCAGTATGGCCGCGATCTCGGTCTCGCCTTCCAGATTGTCGACGACGTGCTCGATCTCACTGCTTCAGAGAGTGTTCTCGGCAAGCCCGTTGCCAGCGATCTGCGCGAGGGCAAGGTAACGATGTCTGTGATTCACGCTCTCGAGCGCTGCACTCCCGCCGAGCGCAAGCAGATCGAGACCATTCTGCGCGATCGCGCCTTCAACGGCGTTACTCACGCCGATATCCTCGGTATCCTCACCCGCTACGGGTCATTGGAATTTGCTTCCAAAGAGGCCGCGCGGTACGCGGACTCCGCACGCAAGGCGATCTGTTCCTTCCCCGACTCCGAGATCAAGCGCGCCCTGCTGTGGGCGCCGGAGTTCGTGGTGGCGCGGGAGAAATAAGCTTCGAGCCGCGAGCTACGGGCTTCGAGCGCCGTCAACACTCCCGCCTTCGCGTGCTCTTAGCCCGAAGCCCGCAGCTAGCTTTTCACCGCCACTCCCAGCATCTCAAATCGTCCATTCCTCAACAGCGGTCCCGACCCCAGAAATGCGCGCGCCGGGAACTCCCGCGAAAAATACTTCACATACGCGGCGTTGAACTGCTCCCAGAGCGAAACATCGGGCGAGTAGATCTGCACCCACACCAGGTCGTCCATCGACATGCCGGCCTGCTTGAGCACGGCCTGAAATCCGTCGAAAAGAAGTTTCAGCTCCGCGTCAACATTATCCGGAGCCAGGCCGGTTACGGGGTCGATACCAATCCGTCCCGCGAGGTAAAGCGTATTTCCGGCGAGCACGGCATCGCTGTAGGGCATTCCGGCGGGACGATTGGGCAAATTGATATAGCTGCGGTTCTGCGCGGACAAGGGTTCCTCCTGACATCCTTCAATGTACCAGCCTGATTGTTATACTGACTCAACGCTCCCTATGGACGATCTCCTTCCCCTCATTTCGCGCCACGGGTATGCATTGCTGGCGATCGTGTGTTTCGCTGAGGCAGTTGGCCTGCCCGTCCCGGCCTCCCTCGCGCTTCTGACCGCGGGAGCCGTTGCCGCATACGGCAAGCTGCATCTCTACTCGGTGCTCACCGTTGGCTTCGTGACGTTCCTGACCGGCGACCTCGTCCTGTTTTTCCTGGGGCGAGCCAGCGGGTGGACCTTGCTCGGATTCCTCTGCCGCCTCTCGGCAAATCCCGAGACCTGCATTCTGCGTTCGGCGGAATATTTCTACCGCCGCGGAAAATTGACATTGCTCTTTGCCAAATTCATTCCCGGGATCAACACGATGTCCCCGCCACTCGCCGGAAGCATGAAGATGCGGCTGGGACAATTCCTGCTGTTCGACGCTCTCGGCGCGGCCTTCTACATTGGCGCCTATTCCGGCGCGGGCTACGTTTTCAGCGATTTCCTCCGCGCCATCACCCGCGGTCTCCGCTCCGCCGGCTTCGCCGCAGAATTGATCTTCGGCATCGCACTGGTTGTCTATGTCGCCTATCGCATCTGGATCTACCACAAGTATCGGATGCTCGATGTTGTTCCGCGTGTGAAGGCCGAGGATCTCGCCCAGCGATTAGCCTCACATGCGGCAAAGAAGATGTTGATCGCCGACGTCCGCAGTCATGGCTACTACGATCAGGACTCGGAGCGCATCGCCGGATCGATCCGCCTCGAGCCCAACAATCTGATGGAAGAAATCAAGAACCTGCCCCGCGACCAGGAGATTTATCTCTACTGCACTTGAGCGCGCGAAGCCACGAGCGCCCGGGTGGCGCAACTACTGCAGCAACAGGGATTCAAAGCCTTCGTGATCGCCGGGGGCTTGCGCGCCTGGCGCAAAGCCGGCCATCCCGTCGAACCCGTACCGCCCGACGACCTAGTCAAACTGCCAACCTTCGCGTGACGCCGGTCCTTGGCAGGGCCCCGCGGGTTTGCTATCTTCGGCTCATGCGACGCGCTCCGAGGCTTTGCGGCGTGATTCTGGCGGCGGGTGAATCATCGCGCATGGGCCGCGATAAGGCGCTGCTGCCCTGGCCACGGGCGAGCGTCACAACCCCGGCGGAAACGTTTCTCTCAGCTGCGATCCGGCTCTTCTCTTCTCACGTTGATATCGTTCTCGTGGTCGCGGGGAAGAACGAGCACGAACTCGCTCCAGCGGTTTATGCCCATGGTGCGTCACTGGTCGTCAATCCTGATCCCGTTCGTGGCCAGTTCAGTTCCCTGCAGACAGGGCTGCACGACGTTCTAAACCGTGGCCGCGACGCCGCCATGATTACCCTGGTCGACCGTCCGCCGGTACGATCAGAAACCATCGAGACGCTCGATGCCGCTTTTGAGGAAGCCCTTCACCGCGGCAAGTGGGCCGTCGTGCCCGAGTATCAGGGCAAACACGGCCATCCAATCCTTGCTGGACGCGAAATGATTGAGGCGTTCCTGAAGGCGCCGGACTCTTCGAACGCGCGCGAGGTCGAGCACGCGCATCGGGACAAGATTGAATATGTGTCTGTGGATGACCCGCTAGTTGCTGCGAATGTGGACACGCCCGAGGAATATGCGGCACTCACGCTCCCCAGCTAAAATGTTGATAGCCTGATGGGAGCCCTTCCAACTTGTTGGAAATTCACGCGACCGAGACAATGACAAACTTTTCTACGGCTCAGACCACTTTCATGGACAGCGTGCTCCGCCTCTACCCACGCATCGTGGCTTTTGACTGCGACGGCACACTCTGGTCGGGCGACGCGGGCGAAGGCTTTTTCTCCTGGGAGATGAAACAAGGTCTCGTGTCGGAGGAGATCGTGCGCTGGGCAAAAGCCCGCTATGCCGACTACAAAGCTGGCAACGTTCCAGAGGACGTCATGTGCGGCGAGATGGCCACCATGAATCAGGGCCTGCGCGATGACGTGCTCCAGGAAGCGGCCAATCGCTACTTCCCCGAGGGAATCGCACACAACATCTTTCCCGAGATGCGCGACCTCGTACACCGTCTGCGCGACGCCGGCTGCGATGTCTGGGCGATCTCGTCTTCCAATCAGTGGGTGATTCGCGCCGGCATGCGCTACTTTGGGATCCCCTGGGACCGCATCCTGACCGCCGAAGCCGTGGTCGAAAACGGCCTCATTCAGAATCGCTTGGTACGCATCCCCAGCGGCCCGGGCAAAGCGGAAGCAATCCGGGAGATGGTTCCTGGAACCCCGGAATGCGCCTTCGGCAATTCCATCTGGGACCGCGAAATGCTGGCCCTGTGCCGCCACCCGTTCGCCATCAATCCCAGCGCCGACCTGAAAAAGCACGCGCTGGCAAACGGGTGGAAGATCTATCAGCCGGACACGAATCACACCCGCCGGGCGTAGCGCCTCCAACTCGCCGGCGTCGCACGCGCCACCCGCCAGGTGGGCTCTACTCGACTTCCAACTTCTGCAAAACGCTACGCAATGTGTCCACGGCCAGATAACTCGCGTGCCCTGAGGCTTCCGGCAACCCGCCAACTCTCCGGATCAATTCTTCCGGGCTAATACGCCCTGCCTCTTGAATGGTTCTACCGTAGACCAGTTCCGTAATCGCGGAGCCGCAGGCCATCGCGGGCACACATCCTTTGGCAAGAAAGCGAATGTCCGTGATCCGATCGCCGTCCACCTTCAGAGTGAGTTTTAGAACATCCCCGCAAGCGGGATTTTCCAATTGCGCTGAGGCATCCGGCTGTGCGACCTCGCCCGCGTTGCGCGGGTTTTGGAAGTGATCGAGGAGTTCGGGCGAGTACACAGCGTGATTGTAATACCCCAGTCCGAGCCCTTCCCTCCCCTACAATGTCATGGTGACCGGCCACACTCCGCGCCGCATCGCCTGCCTCCAGCCAAGCGCTACCGTCATCCTCGATAGCGTGGGCGAACTCGATCGCGTCGTGGCCTGCACGAAATACTGCGCCGACGTAGTTCCCGGCGTGCGCCAGGGCAATCGCCTCATCATTGCCGATTCGTGGACGTCCAAGGCAACGGAAATTCTCGCCGCCCGTCCTGATCTCGTCATCGCAGCTGTCCCTTACCAGGAAGCTGCCGTGTCGGAAATCTTGCGGGCCGGCGTGCGCTTTGTCGGCCTGGCTCCGCGAACGCTCTCAGACATCTACGGCGACATCGCGCTGATCGCAGGCATCGTCGACGCCCATGAACGTGGCGCCGGCCTCATTGCCGAAATACAAACGGAAATTGAGAACGTTCGTCGCCAAGCGGCCACTCTTCCGCGCAAACGCGTCTTCAGCGAGGAGTGGGGCAAGCCGCTGATCACTTCTCAGCCCTGGGTCGCCGAGTTGGTCGCCGCTGCCGGCGGCGAATTTCTCGGCGATCCGGGCAAACAAACCCTGGCCGAGCACGTCGCCGCAATGGATCCCGAGGTCACAATCGCCGCCTGGTGCGGCGCCGGAGACCGCGTCCCGCTGCCGAGGATCATTCGCGAGCGCGGATGGGAAGCCACAACGGCAGCGCGCACCTCGCAAATCTACTGCATCTCCGACGAGTTGCTGAACACGCCCGCGCCCACTCTGCTTCAGGGCCTGCACGCCCTGGCCCGCGCCATTCACCCGGAAGCGTTCCCTCTCGTGCACGGGTTACGCTCGATTACGGACGTGCCCCGCGAAAAGAATGCGTCGGTTCATCGGGTAGTTTAGGATTAGCTCATGTCGACCGTTTCGGACACCCTGAGGATCGAAGAAGTACGCAAGGAAATCGCTCAGTCAAACTCCACCTCCCGCACGGCCGATCAACTCATGGAGGCCATCACCCAGATCCTGCATGACAAGATGCTGAAGTACAACTGGGTTGGCTTCTACATGCTGGAACCGGGCGCCCAGCCGCCCATCCTCGTGCTGGGACCTTTCCGCGGCGCGATGACCCCGCACACGCGCATCCCTCTGAACCAGGGCATCTGCGGCGCCGCCGCGTCCTCAGGCAAGACCGTCGTTGTCGACGACGTCCGCAGCGATCCGCGCTATCTCGCCTGCTCGCTCGAAACCAAGTCGGAAATCGTAGTCCCCGTCTTCGTCCGTGGAACGGTGGCCGGCGAGCTCGATATCGACAGCCATTTCCCCGCCGCGTTCGGCTTCGAAGACCGCGAACTGGTCGAGTACTGCGCTCAGCTCGTCGGCCAACGCCTGGAACAGAACACGTAGCTACGAGCTCCGAGCTACGAGCTTCGAGTAAATCGTGAATCGCCGGCCCCAAGCTCGTAGCTCATAGCCCGAAGCTCTCCTATGAAACGCGTCGTTGCGGCCCTCATCCTGCAAGCTGACAAGATCCTCGTCTGCCAAAGGACGCGGCATCAGGTCATGCCCCTGAAATGGGAGTTCCCCGGCGGCAAGATCGAAGAAGGCGAACAGCCGCGCGACGCCCTCCGTCGCGAACTCGAAGAGGAACTTGGAATCGAAGCCGTCATTGGTGACGAGGTCGCCCGCATCGTGCACGAGTACCCCGGCGGCGGCGCGATCGAACTGCGTTTCTTCGCGGTGAAGAGTTATCGCGGCGAGATCGAAAACCGCATCTTCCGCGATGTGCGCTGGCTCGAACGTAGCGAACTCACCAACCTCGATTTCCTGGAAGCGGACCTGACACTCGTGAAGGACCTGTCCGCAGGAAAGATCCTGTAGAGGAGTGGGCTTGCCCCGTCTCTGCCGGCAGTACCCGTGCCGTTCGCGCTCGGACACTCGGTAAGACGCGTTCTGTGCCGGTGCCCGTCCTACCCGGCCCCGCCCCGCCACATCCCCCACAGCAGCGCCGCCGTCAACCCGATCATGATGACCGTCGTCGCCCACGCGATCACATTGAATAAGCGGCTGTTCACGTGCTCCTCCATCAACTCTTTCTTGTTGATCAGCAGCAGCATGAAGATCAGCACAAACGGCAGCACCATCCCATTCACCACCTGGGAGAGAATCGAAATCTTCACCAGGGGAAGATTCGGGATCAGAATGACTCCGGCCCCGGCCACAATCAGCAGCGTGTACAGCCAGTAAAAGAAGGGCGCCTCGCCGAATTTCCGGTCCACACCCGACTCGAAGCCCAGGCCCTCGCACACCGTATAGGAGGTCGAAAGCGGAAGAATCGACGCGGCAAACAGCGAGGCATTGAGGAGTCCAAGCGCGAACAGGATGTATGCGAACTGCTGCGCCAGGGGACGAAGTGCCTGTGCCGCATCAGCCGCGTCACGCACATCATGATGGCCATGCACGTACAGCGTCGCAGCGCACGCCACCACGATGAACCAGGCTACGACCACCGCAAAGATGCAGCCCACTATGACATCCAAACGCGACGTACGATAGGTACGCGCTGTAACTCCCTTCTCCACGATCGACGCCTGCAGATAGAACTGCATCCACGGCGCAATCGTCGTGCCGACAGAACCAACGACCATGTACAAATATCCGGGTGCCGCCATCGAGCTCCGCTTCGGGGGCAGGACGGTTGCCACCAGCGCCTGGGTCCAGTCCGGTTTTGCCAGAACCCCGGCCAACAGGTAGGTGATGTAGAAGAACGAAGCCAGAATGAAGACTTTTTCGACGCTCTTGTACTGGCCCTTGACGACGATGAGCCACGCGATCGCGGCTCCGATGGGAACGGAAATAAATCTGGAAACACCGAACAGCTCAAGACTGCCCGCGATCCCGACGAACTCTCCCACCACGTTGCCGAAGTTGGTGAGAATCAGCCCCACCATGAGGAAGAACGTGATGCGAATGCCGTACTCTTCCCGGATCAGGTCGCTCAGGCCCTTGCCCGTCACCGCGCCCATGCGAGCGCACATTTCCTGGATCACGACCAGAGCGATCATGGTAGGCAACATCGTCCACAGCAGGGTGTAGCCGAACTGTGCGCCCGCGGACGAGTACGTCCAGATGCCATTCGCATCGTTGTCGACGTTCGCCGTAATAAAGCCCGGACCCACTACGGCCAGAACCAGCAGAATCTGGGTCTTCCAGCGTCTCAGAAATTTCATGGGCGCGCAGCACGGGGGAGTTCGCGATCGTCAAATTGACCGATCAGAATAAATGCAACTGCGCAATTCTGAACAGGTGAAAAACGAGAATTGGGTCATCGGGTGATCTGACCATCGGGTGATCGAACTCGCCAGTGGGTGTTCGATGACCCGATGGTCAGATCACCCGATTTTCACAGCTTCGCCCGCAGCATGCTGATCACATCATCCGGCGTAATCACGCCTGCCAGGTGGCTGTACTGGTCAATGACCGGGAGAGTCAACAGGTTGTACTTGTCAAACAGCTCGGCGAATTCTTTCTCTTTTGCATCCGTCTTGCAGTAAATCAGGGGTTCCTCAGTCAATGCCAGCATGGGGGTTTCGGGCTTGGCGAGAACGATCTTGACCACCGGCACCGCTCCGACCAGCGTGCCTTCCGAGCTCACGATGTACACCGTGCTCATGTTCTCCATCCGCCCTTCGAAGGCACGCAGGGCCTCGACGGCGTCATGGGCGGTGGCGTTAATCGGCACGGCGATGTATTCCGTCGTCATCCGGCCGGCGGCGGTGTTCTCCTTGAATTCGAGCAGTTCGGTGACTTCCTGGCGCCCCTCCGGCTCCATCTGCACCAGGATCTCCTCGGTACGGTCTTCGGGCAGGTCGGCCAAAAGGTCGGCGGCGGCGTCCGGTTCCATCTCTTCAACGATGTCCGCCGCCCGATCAGAGTCCAGTGATTCCACCACCGCTTTCTGCACCTTGGGTTCCAGTTCTTCCAGAGCCTCGGCAGCCACTTCCTCGTCCAGGGTCTCAAACACCGCTTCGCGCTCGTTCGGCGCCAGTTCCTCGACGATGTCCGCAATATCGGCGGGATGAAGTTTGGCTAGCCGATCGTGAGAGATCTTGAGTTTCACGCGCCGCGCCGGGTCGGTCTCGATCAGGTCAACGAATTCCCAGGGAATTTCCCGCGGCGGAATCCGCAACAACACCTTGCGCAGGACCGCCATCGGGACTATCCCTTTGAGCAGGCGTCGAAGCGCGCCGCGCGTTCCCACGTCCACCCCTTCAATCTTCAGGACCAGGTGGTTCTGTGCCGTCTCCTGATAAAAGTCAACGTCATTCACCCGCACGACCTTACGTCCATGAACGTCAATGACCTGCTGATCAAGAAGATCACGGCTGAGCAGGAACAAGCCTTCCGCCCCGTTGGCCGCGTGCCATTCTGCCGCACCCGTCGACGCGCGCACCCCGCCCTCGATGCGCGTGACCGCACTGCACGGTAAAACCCGGCTCCCCGAGCGTGTTTTGACAATCAGGGAGGAAACCTTGGCGCGGTCCTCCTGGGTAGCAATGGCGGCTTCGCGCACCCGTCCGCTGGCCGCGCCGCTCGAGTCGTACACCGTCAAGCCCAGCAATTCGCTCAGGGACAGAGTGCTCACGGTCTGAGCATACTCAACTGTCGAGGCGGAATCCAGATCAAGTCGAACTTTCACGTTTGCGGCCTGATATGGTCACCGCGTTGACTTTTGTCCGCCCTACAGGCAAACTGCTCCCTTCGTCCGCTAACCGCCTTTGGCCAGCCCATCGGTCCCGCGGTTCACGGTTAGAACGGGACGATTGCCGACTCAGGGAACCGTGCGCCTTATGCTTCGAAACCGCGTCTCCTATACGCTGGACTCAACGCTGGAGACGGTAAACAATGCCGAAGAAACCGCCGGCCGCGTCGCGACCGAGGCGGGATTCGACGACGAAGAAGTCATGAAGATCTCGATGGCGGTGCGCGAAGCGGCCGTCAATGCAGTCCTGCACGGCAACGCCTATGACCCCAGCAAGAAAGTCATGCTGGCCTTTGAGCGCACCCAGCATGACCTGGTCATCACCGTCCGCGATCAGGGCAAGGGCTTGGACGCCAGCAAGATTCCGGATCCATTGGCTCCGGAAAATTTGATGAAGACATCGGGACGGGGCATTTTCCTGATACGCTCGTTCATGGACGTGGTGGAGATCCACCCCTCCCAGTCGGGCACCGAATTTAAAATGATCAAGCACGTCCGCGGCAGCGCGGATTCCAAGGAGGCTTCCCAGTGACTATGAAGTCCAGTACTCGTCAGGTGGATGGGGTGACCATCGTCGATCTCAGCGGCCGCATCACCCTGGGCGAAGGTAGCGTCATCCTGCGCGACACCGTCCGCGACCTGCTCTCCAAAGGCCATAAAAAGATCCTGCTCAACCTCGGCGATGTCACCTACATCGACAGCTCCGGGATCGGCGAACTGGTCAGCGCCTATACCACTTCGAAAAATCAGGGCGGCGAGCTCAAATTGCTCAACCTGACCAAGAAGGTTCACGACCTGCTCCAGATCACCAAGCTGTACACCGTCTTCGACGTGAAAGACGACGAAGCCAACGCCGTCAAGGCGTTCAATAAGTAATCGCCGTTCTTCCCGCCAGAACCGTAGCTCGCGCGCGGCCGGAACTCCTCCGGCCTCGCTTTTCCCATTTTGGAACGGCGTGCCGTTTCCCTGCCTCCTTCCTTTCTGTTTGATCGGCTTTGTCCCTACAATGGAAAGCGGGTCGCATCCGTTCCGGCCTGTGTCCGCATGACTGTCCGTAAGACCCTGTGGTCCCTCACTCCCGCAGCCTTTCTTGTCGTGACCGCCCTCGCAGCGCGTGCGGAATGCGTTCCCTTCTCCGACGCCCACAAGCACATCGGTACCACCCAATGCATCCGCGGAACCATCCTGCATGTCAAGGAAGGCAACAGAGGCGTCACGTTTCTCGACTTCTGTGAGGACTACCGCACCTGCCCCTTCACGGTGGTTGTGTTCGCCGGTGATCTGAAACAGGTTGGTGACGTCCGCCAACTCAAGGGCCGGACGATCGAAATCAAGGGCACCGTCCTCGACTACGACGGCCGAGCGGAAATCATCCTGAAACGCCCGCAACAACTAGGCCAAGACGCGGCCCTTCTGCCTCCCCTCCCCAAAGACTACGACGTCGAACGCAAGGGCCATTACAGCGCCGGCTCGTTCAGCTATCCCAAGACGGCAAAGAAACCAGCGAAGAAGAAGCAGGGGCAGCCGGTAGACATTGAGGACCCGGAGCCGACGCAGTAGTCGCGGTTACACCAGTCCCTTCCTCAGTTCCTCCAGCGGATACCTCGTTCCCCGCCACACGATGCCATCGTTGCGGAAGGTGTGGATCATCGAGCGCAGCAGAGTATAGACAAACAGAGTCGTGCTCAGCGGATGCAGAAAGAAGTAATACCACGGAACCGCCGATTTCGACGCCATTCCCCAGTAAATCCCAAGAATCGAGACGAGCGCGATTGCATACGGCACTCGCGCCCACCCATGAGCCAACCACAGACCGAGAAAGGGGCCGACATTCAGAAACGCCAATCCCACAACCGACGCGACCGTGCGCCATACCTGAAAAGACAGCACCGCAAAAAAGTTCTTGGTCAGATTGTTGACCACGCCCAGCGCCCCTTTCGCCCAGCGCAGGGAGATCAGGTCTTCGCCGAACACATTCCTCTGTGCGAAGCCGGCGTTCTTCACCACCTTGCCCAGCTTCATGTCATCCAGCACTTCCATGCGCAGCGCCTGATAAGTCCCCACCGCGTCATACACGGATCGCCGCACCATGTTGAACGCGCCCACACCCATGTGGTCGCTCGCTTCCGGATCTGCAACCTTCCAAGGCCGATGCCCAAATACAAACAGAGCTTGAAAGAAAGCGATCATCATGCGCTCTCCCGGAGATTTCATGATCATGCGCGGAAAGAGCACCACGTGGTCGGCCTTCTCCGCTTCGGCATAGGCAATTGCCCGGCGCAGCGCGTCGGGCTTGAAGAGTACGTCAGCGTCGGTGAACAGCAGCCAATCTCCCGTCGCCTGCTTGGCCGCCGTCCACATGGCGTGAGTTTTGCCCAGCCATCCGCAAGGCAGTTCAGCAACATGAGTGACCCCTAGCACTGTGGGGCGGCCCCTCTGATCTGGCGATCGGGGTTCCGATGATCCGATCAGAGTTGCAACCTCCTCCATGATTTCGCCCGTGCGATCCGTGGAGCGGTCGTTCACCCCGATGATTTCGTAGTTGGAATACTCGAGCGCCAGCAACTGTTCCAGCGTGGCTTTAATGTGCTCTTCCTCATTCCTGGCCGGAACAATGATCGTGACCCGCGGCTCGCCCCCCGCCGTCGTCGGCTTGCGGTCCCACTCCGGGCCCGCGATATCCACAACCTGGCGCATGCCCAGCGCGGCGTCGACAATGCGAGAGAACCACGCCAGCCCGAGAATTGTGCCGGCGATCCAGTGAAAGGTTTGCCAATGATGCATTCGATTAAGTAGATGCTTCGGAAGGAACGACCACCAGTTCGGCGCCGCCATCCACTTTCAACACCGGCGCGAATCTCATCCCAAAAAACAATACGGCAGAAGAAATAATCATGGCGATGACCGGTAGTACAAACGCTCTTTCCAGTGAACTCCTATCGGCAATCCAACCCATCATCGTGGGCGAAGGTACGTCGCCCAGCAAGTGGATAATGAAAATGTTCACCGCGATTGCCGTCGCCCGCACGTGCGCCCCAACTGAGTTCACCAGGGCTGTGTTCAGGGGAGACGTATTCAGTAACAGGAAGAATGCAGCCGCAGCGATCGCCGGTACCATGAGGCGCCCCTTGCTGAACAATGCGACAATCATGAAAGGAACTCCAAGCGCCATCCCGACCGCGGAAACGAGATAGTAGGCCCCTTTCATCCGCCGCAGCAGGCGATCCCCGAGCCACCCGCCGATGAAGGATGCGAGCAAGCCGTCCACAACCACGATGACGCCGAAAATAAAATTTGCGGTCTCGAGAGTGAGGTGACGTTCGCTGTTCAGGAACTGAGGCATCCACACCAGAACCCCGCCCAGTGAGAACGTCATTGCCGCCATGCCCAGCGTAGCGGTCAGATACGCCGGATTTCTTGCTAGACCCAACACCGTTCCGCGCTCGACAGTCTCTGCCACCGAGTCAAGGCGTCCTCGTTCCGGCTCTTTCAGGAACAAGACCGCGATGCCCAACAGGAATCCCGGCACGGCTGCGATGTAGAACGGAAAACGCCATCCATACATCGGACCGAAGTGTCCCCCAAGCAGATAGCCTGCGGCGAATCCCACCGGTATCGAGAGGTAAAACACGCCGAATATCCGGCCACGCTTGTCTTCTGAAAACAGATCCGCGACGAAAGTTGGCGCGATCGTTACGAACGTCGCTTCTCCCACGCCCACCAGCGTGTGCCTGATCAGCAGCTCCGTATAGGTGTGCGTCACCGCAGTGAGCAACGTGAGTCCGCTCCAGAAGAACGCGCCCAGCGCGATGATCACTTTGCGTGAGTAGCGGTCCGCCAGCGGCCCTACGAAGGGGGCCGCAATCATGTAGAAGATCAGGAAGGCAGTGCTCAGAAATCCGATTTCCGCTTTCGTGACCCGAAACTCACCCTGCACCAACGTCTGCACCGCGTTCAAAACAGAACGGTCGACGTAATTCACCAGATTCAATGCGGTGAGCGTGATCAGCGCCGTCTTCGGGTGGAGGTTCGTGTTGGCCACGGGTCGAGTGACTATAGCACGGGGGCTAATTCAGAATGCAGAAGTCAAATCGCAGAGGTAAACCCGCCCGCGACAGCTGCGGTTTCAAATCCTCCACTTCCTTGCGAGGCACTTGACCGTTTAGCCATGCTCTCCGACGACGTCGTTACTGTCCGACGAACAACGTTCTAACTTCCGCATTGCCTGTCATCCGACAACTTTTCGCGTGGAAGTGCCGTAGCGAGTTGGAATGCACCCCTCAGTTGTTCACGACAGGTTGGGATAGCTCTCACGGGAGGCGGAGGAGCTACGACAGAGACTGGAGCCCTCGCTGCAGTCCACCTGGTTGTCCAGTCTTTCGCCAGAATCTGCAGGAATCGTTTGCAAACTGAACTGAAGCGCTTTGCACTACTGTTAGTTCAGACAGTAGTCTTGATGTGCTGCGGGCCACATCCTCGATGCGTTGGCGACGCAGAAAAATAAGCGAAGGCTCAAAGAGTGGCGCGGGGACACGTGATGATGCGCTTCCACACCTGGAGCGCTATCCGCCGCAAACTTTCCAGTCAGAGAACGCAGGTTTGCTCCCTCTGGAAAAAGAGGCCAATCGTAGGGAGGAGGAAGCACTATGAGTGCAACCCTTGTTGAAAGAGTTCAAACACCGACTGGCCTGTCGCACTGGAAACAATATCCCACGTTATATGAGATCAACACCTGGGTATGGCTGACTGACCTGAGCCAAAAATACGGAAAAACAATCAACTTGTCTTCGGTACCCTCAACCGAATGGGATGCCGTTGCTGCTTATGGCTTCGATGCAGTGTGGTTTATGGGAGTTTGGGAACGAAGTCCTGCTGGTATAGGAATCGCCAATCAAAACAATGGCCTGCTTCAGGATTTTCTGCGAGCTCTTCCTGGCTTTCGCACCGAAGACAACGTGGGTTCACCCTACTGTGTACGGCGTTACGTGGTCGATCAGCACCTGGGAGGAACTGAAGGACTAGCCAGTGCTCGACGGGAGCTCTCGAAACGCGGCTTGAATCTGGTTCTGGACTTCGTGCCCAACCACGTGGCACCGGATCATCCGTGGGTCGCGGAGCATCCGGAGTATTTCATTCGCGGGACCGCGGAGGACCTGAGGAACGATCCCGCCTCGTTCATGGAAGTGGGTGGAAGCGTGTACGCCTGCGGCCGGGATCCCTACTTTCCAGCCTGGCCCGACGTTCTGCAGTTGAACGCCTTTGAGCCCGGTCTTCGGCGAGCTGTCATTGAAACCATATCCAGTATTGCCCATCAGTGCGACGGTATTCGCTGTGACATGGCGATGCTTTTCCTGAACCAGATTTTCGAGCGCACCTGGGGTCGCCGCGCTGGGCCCCGGCCTGCCACTGAATATTGGCTGGATGTGATTTCCGCCGTCAAGAGAAGGTACCCCGGCTTCCTCTTTATCGCCGAGGCTTACTGGGACCTGGAGTGGGAGCTGCAGCAACAAGGTTTCGACTTCTGCTACGACAAGAAGCTCTATGATCGGATGGAACACTCCAATGCAGAGAGCATCCGTCTTCATCTCTGCGCCGATCTTGCGTACCAAGGCAGACTGCTTCGCTTCATTGAGAATCACGATGAGCCACGGGCAGCGGCGGCCTTTTCACCTCCTAAGCAGCGGGCCTTCGCGCTCACGACAGCTACACTGCCCGGAACCAAACTGTTTCATGAAGGGCAGTTTGAAGGACGCAAAGTTAGAGTTCCGGTGTTCTTGGGCAGACGTCCGAATGAGCCTGTAGATCGGGACCTGCTCGGGTTTTATGCGAAGCTCCTGGAAGCTGTCAATCGACCCGTTTTTCGGGATGGCCAATGGAGCCTCTGCGAACGAACAGGCTGGCCGGATAACGCGAGTTTTCAGCATCTGGTGGCATGGAGCTGGCTCAAGGATGACGAGCGATACCTGATTGTGGTCAATCTCAGCGAGTCTCCTTCGCAAGCGCGGATTCGTGTTCCATGGAGTGACACTGGCGGCGCAAGATGGACCCTCATTGACGTGTTGTCCGGAACGATCTACGAACGTGATGGGGGGGAACTACTATCGCCGGGCCTCTACGTGGAACTCGGACCCTGGAACTACCACTTCTTTCGGTGCTTGCGCACGCACGACCGATAGGTCGAGACGATGTGGTCGTTTGTTCCTCCGGGAATCAGGCACGCCAAATTTCGAGAGAACAAGAAAGCGGAAGTCCCAAGTCTCCGATTGCCTCGATCGAAACCAACCAGCAGCGTCGGTTGAATGAGGCTCGCGATGTTCACTTTGTCGTTCGTGGCTCCCCTGCTCTCGGCCCACAACGGTAGTGCTTCACAAGAAAAGCGAACGGCAAGGAGCACTTTTTTCGCACAGCCGTTTTTGACCGGGCTGCGTTCCACCCATCGCAAGTTCTTCAATTTGACTTTTTACTTCTGACCGGCCTTCCGCCTCGGCCAACGTGCCACCACGATAGTCGATATCCCGCCCCGCGGCCTGAAGTCCCCTTTCACTTCCGCCCAAACCGGCTTCCCCCAGCGCACGACATCTTTCAGCACCTGATTGACAATGTTCTCCTGAAAAATCCCCAGGTTCCGATACGACTGCAGATACTCCTTGAGCGATTTCAGTTCTAGGCAAAGCCGGTCCGGCATGTAACGAATCTCGATGGTTCCAAAGTCAGGCAGTCCGGTTTTTGGACAAACTGAGGTAAATTCCGGATCGTCGATCACAATCTCATAGCCGGGAAACTGGTTGGGCCAGGTTTCAATTTCGGGAAAGTCATGATCCAGCCCGGACTTCGCGTGGTCCGCGGTGTAGCGGGGAGCTTTCGCCATCCACCTATTGTACCGAGAATGCCTGACTTGACCGCAGAGATCGCCGAGTGCGCGGAGAAGATTGAAATTGGAAGACATCGCATGGAGGAACGACGACGGAGGTCACTCATCGCAACGACAATCCAGGCCACATCAAACCATGATCCCTTCGCATTTCTCCGCGAACTCCGCGATCTCAGCGGCTAATCTCCCCGGCGCCGCATCCAATCAGGTAAGCTTCAGGCTTCCCTTTGCTGCTCGCAGAGCAAGTTCGAGTGATACATTGATGCTTACAGTTTCCTCCATATGCCATTGAATGGAAACAGTTCGCCCCGTCGGCCACGGCGCTGGTGGGTGACCGGGCTGGCGATTGGCGCGGCAGTCATTCTGCTCGCAGCCTTCATGACGCGGCGCGATGACGCCGTGCCCGTCCGCACCGCTCTGGTGGAGCGCGGACAAATCCGCAGCCTCATCTCCACCAACGGAAAGATCGAGCCTGTCGATAACTTCGAAGCTCATGCCCCGGCGAGCACTACCGTTCGTCGCGTACTGGTGAAGGAAGGCACTATCGTCAAGAAGGGCCAGCTTCTCGTTCTCCTGGACGACGCCGACGCCCGTGCTCAGGCCGCCCGCGCGCAGACCCAACTGAAGTCGGCGATCGCGGAAGTCAACGCCATGGAGCGCGGTGGCACGCAGGAGGAAGTTCTGAATCTCGACGCGCAAATGGTCAAGGCCCGCACCGAGCGCGATACTGCCCAGCGCAATCTCGATGCTTTGAAGAAACTCGAGCAGCAGGGATCCGCCTCGGCGGGAGAAGTACGCGCCGCAGAAAACGCGCTCACCCAGGCCGATGCCCAGCTCAATCTCCTGAAGCAGAAGCAGACCGCGCGCTATTCCAAGCCCGAGAGAGCCCGCATCGAAGCCCAGCGCGAAGAGGCTCAGGCATCCTTCGACGCCGCCCAAGACATCCTGGCGAAGTCGAACATCCGCGCCCCCTTCGGCGGCATCGTCTATTCCCTTCCGGTGAAACAGGGGGCCTTCATCTCCAGCGGCGACCTCGTCCTGCAATTGGCGGACTTGAGAAGGGTCCGGGTCCGCGCGTTCGTCGACGAACCCGATGTCGGCCGCCTCGCTGTCGGTAATCCGATCGAGATTACCTGGGACGCCGAGCCCGAGCGCGTCTGGAAGGGCGCGGTCAATGCCATTCCCTCGACCGTAAAGTTGCGCGGTTCCCGTAACGTCGGCGAGACAACGTGCATCCTAGACAATAAGGACCTGAAGCTTTTGCCGAACATCAACGTCGGGGTGACGATCGTAACCGCGGAACGCGAGAACACGCTGGTAGTTCCCCGCGAAGCTGTCAGGATGGACGATAGCAAACCCTACGTGTTGCAGGTGGTGGGCCACGAACTCAAGCGGCGGAATGTGGAAACCGCCCTCTCCAACCTTACACAGGTTGAAGTCAAGAGTGGGCTCGCACTTCAAGATATGGTCGCGATCAGTTCTCTGAATGGCAAACCGATCGGCGACGGGACGCAGGTAAAGTTCTAGATGCGACGACCGATTTTCGAAGGAATAGCAGTATCTCTGTTTTTCCTCCTATCACTTCCTACAATGGGGGCAATGACTGCCCACGACCTGCTCGACGCCGGTCGCGTGGATGACGCCATCGAATCTCTCAACAGCCGAATCTCTTCCAATCCTCGCGATGCCGAAGCCGTGCATCTCTTGTGCCGCGCATACTTTCAGTATGAAGATTGGGACCGCGCCGAATCGCGCTGCAAGCGAGCCGTTGAGCTCGAACCGAATAACTCCGGATATCACCGCTGGCTGGGACGCGTCTACGGCGAGAAGGCCGGCCGCGCCACTCTTCCCATCTCCCTCGCTCTGAAGACGCGTGACGAATTCCAGCGCGCAGCGCAGCTTGACCCCAGCGACGCCAACGCCAGCGAGGACATTGCCGAGTATTACCTGGAAGCGCCCGGAATCATGGGCGGCGGCAAAGACAAGGCCCGCGACCAGGCTAAGCTTATCGCCAAACTCAGTTCGGCCCGTGAACACTGGGTGTACGGCCGGATTGCGGAGAAGGATAAGGATTACGCCACCGCCGAGGCCGAATACCGCAAGATGATCACCGACGGAAACGGCGACGGCGAAGCGTGGTTGAACCTCGGTTTCTTCTATCGCAATCAGAAGCGTTACGACGACATGGAGCAGGCCTTCGTCAAAATGAACCAGGGGGAGATCACGACCCGCGAGGTTCTGTTTGAAGCGGCCGCCAACTTGTATCGCGTCGGACGCGCATTTTCTTTCGCCGAACAAATGTTACGGCGATACCTGGCGGAAGGTCCGGTTGAGGAAGCGCCTGCGTTTAAAGCCCACAACCTGCTTGGCATGCTGCTCGAGAAGCAAGGCGACAAAGCGGGCGCGGCAAACGAATATCGAGCCGCTCTGGCCCTGGCCCGCAACTACCGTCCCGCCCAGGACGGCTTGAGACGAGTCGCGCCTTAAGCCGAGTGCGCCCGCTCCCTGGTTGCGTACTCTGGTCCCACAACGTCAAATCCTGCCCGGCTTCGGAGCCACGCACTACAATTTGTGCGTCGCGGTCGAGCCGCGCCCTGACCCTACAGGTGACACGATGACACTCCGATCGTCCCGCTGGTTGCCGTTACTTCGTTTTCTTCTGCTGCCCCTGGCCCTATGGATCGCGCCACGAGCGCATGCCGAACCCGTCCCGCTCGAGCGCGCCATCCGGCTGGCCCTCGCCCACAGCACCAGCTCGGCGGTGGCGACGGCCGAGGTGCAGCGGACCTATGCGGCGTACCGCGAGATCCATAACAGCTACGTGCCGCAGTTCATCGTGGGCTCGGGACTCGGCTACTCCTACGGGTTTCCGTTGACCCTCGAAGGCGCGGCGCCGGCGGTCGTCAATGCCGTCGTGCAGAGCACGGTGTTCAACCCTGCGGAACGACAGTTCCTGAACGCTGCGAAAACGGAGTGGCGCGCCTCGCAATTGCAGGACAAAGACCAGCGGAACGCCGTCATCCAGGACGTCTCGTTGAGCTACGCTGAACTCGCCAAATGGGAAGCCCGGCTCACGCATCTTCAGCAGGACGAAAGCCTGGCCGCCGATCTCGAACGAGCCGTAACGCAGCGGGTGCAGGAAGGCGTAGACAGTGTCGTTGACCTCAACAAGGCCAAACTGGTGGGGGCCCGCACCCGCCTTCACATCGCTGAGGCTCGCGGTTCCGCCGACGTCCTCCGCCGGCACCTTGCCGCGTTGACCGGACTGCCCGTGTCCACCATCGAGATTGTTCCCGACAGCATTCCGGCGCTGCCCGCCGCCAGTTCCGACGACGACCTCTCCGCCAAGGCGGTCGCTACGAGTCCCGCGATTCAGTCGGCCGATCAGCACGCGCGGGCTGAAGTGCTGCGCGCCTCCGGCGAACATCGCGCGTTGTTGCCTTCGCTCGATTTCTCGGCTCAGTATGCACGTCTTGCGAAGTACAACAACTACGATCAGTACTACCGTAAATATCAACCCGATAACGCCACCATCGGAGTAGCGATACGTTTCCCGATCTTCAACGCCTCGCAGCGGGCGCGCGCGCAAGGCGCAGACGCCGAAGCGGTCAAGGCCAAGAAGCAGGCGGAAGCCACGCGCAACCAGGTTTCCGAAGAAACGCTCAAGCTGCAGCGTGCCGCCGAACAGCTCGCCGCCGCGCGCGAAGTGGCGGAACTGGAATACCAGCTCACGCTCGCGAGCGTGGAGGCCGTGCAAACGCGTCTCGACGCCGGAACCGGAACGATGCACGATCTCGCCGATGCCCGCGTCCAGGCCAGCGAACGCTACCTCCAGTTCCAGGACGCCGATTTTGAATACCAGCGTGTCCGGCTGACGCTCTTGCGGGCCACGGGCGATCTGGAAAAGTGGGCGCTGCCGGGTTCTCCCGCGCAGCCGTAACAGCGGAATGGCTTTCCGGGCGGGTGCTCGTGGCCGACGAGCGACCGTTGCCGACCCATTTACCAGATGGTAACGGGGTACCCCCTCCCCCCTCCCCCTTCCCGAGCTAAAATATCCGGAATCAACACCTTAGGCTGTACAATCCGGGCAAAATCTTGAGCCGCAACGAGTTAGAGGCAAAATATTCCGGAATAAGGACTTAGAGGAGAGCAGGTCTCGGGTCTCAGGTCACAGGTCTCAGGTCTCAGGTCTCAGGTCTCAGGGAAACCTAAAACCTTGTCAGTCGAAGGAAGAGACACGCATGCCTAAACTTCGTTAGGTTGTCAATGAGCTATGTAATGTGTAGTGTGATTATCTTTTAGTGGATGGAAGCTGTCAAGGACGTACGTCACAATTGGGGGTAGGAAATGCGTGTTGCGGGTGATGGGCGTTCCATGTTCAAGAGAGATCTCAGGATGCAGATGGTGTCGATACCCGCGTCTCGAACCCCGCGAGACCCTTCGACTGGGCTCAGGGCAGGCTCCGGGGCACGCGGCTTTCTTACTTCGTCATAAACTCCGCTACTGCTTTCCACGCCGGAGTGGCGGAGAGGATGAGCCGCAGCGGCACGGAGAGTACGAGCGCGGTCGCTCCCCAGAGGTAGGCTTTGTGCACGCGGCCACGCGAAAGCCGATCGTAGATCACGACCGCTGCCAGAATGACGAACGTCAGGCCATAAAAAACCAGCGGGCCCAGAGGAAGAACTCCGGGCAGGCGCGCCATCGCTGCGGTGATGATGCTGAGATAGGCGAGCACCATGAGCCGTTTGTGCGCGTCCTTGTTCCGGCGCTGAAGCAGGGCGGCGCTGACGAAGGTGGTGAACATCACCATATCGAAGATTGGAATGGCGAGAAATGCGAGCGGATCCCCTCCGGGAGGCGCGGCACCTCGCCTGGCTCCAGTGATCGCCGCGGCCGAGCCCGCCATGACCATCGCGGCGGCCAGAATGCCGCCCACAATTCCCAACTTCCTGTGCACAGCGACGCGGTGACTGGCAATTAACGCTGTCTGCACAATGAAGAGGATGACCCAACTGGTGAAGAGAAGGGCATGCGTCCAAATGAGCGGATTGAAGGGATAGCGGCTGAGGGTGAGCATCGGGCCGCCGCGGAAGAGCTTGAAAAAGTAGGTTGGAGCGAAGCCTGCGAGCACGGCTGCCGCCATGACGATGGCAAAGGTGCCATAAAAGACGCGGTCGTATGCTCCGGGCTGCGATTGCGAAGCCGGTTTTGAGAGTGTGATTGTCGCCATGTGGGTGCGCCGGTGCGGGAGTCTATCACAAGGAAGAAGGTGGAGCGATACGAGTCAAAGAGTGGCGGTGTTGAAGATGAGAGTTCGAGCGCCCATAGCGTAGTCTACCGGCGCGGACGGAGGGGAGGGGCCACTTCTCGAAAACCGCGAGACCCTTCGACTTCGCTCAGGGCAGGCGTGGCGCACCCCCAGTGTTTGAAGTGGGAATCCATGACCCCAGTCAGGCTAAGTGTCGCCGCAGATCGGACCCACTCGCCCAGTCCATCGAACCCCTTCAGGGAAATCTCCTGCCGATTGGGCACTCCCCTGCGATATGAGCAGTAAGCATGTTAACCGAATAGTCCCACACACCATCGAGACACTTCGACCGTTTCTTGCCCGCATTCAAATAGTCGAGGCGAAGCTTGATCCCAAGTGGTGGTGACCCGGAAGAAGGCAAACATGCTCGCCAACGTGTCGGAACTCCAGGCGCAAAATCTGCGGCGTCGGCCTTGGGCTCCTCTGGCGGATGTTTTGTGCTTCTCGTCAAAAGAAATCCCTCCAGGCGAGCACTGGCAGTCCTGTTCCCGATATTCTTGATGGTTACTATCAGGCAGGACCTCTCCGACGGTAGACTCTCCTTTGCCAGCTGTGTGTTGACAAACACCAGTTCGGACTCTCCGTTTTGGTCCGCCTTCGGCGCTATGTGTACCCTCAGCATCTGTGGGTGCTTAGCGTCTACAGGCGCACAGTCGTCACACGTGTAAAACATTCCAAGCCAAAAATGCTCGAGTGTTGGCGGAACGCGTATAGTCACTGAGATTTTTTCACCCAGAGACCCGGCGGCAATTTCCTGAATGTCGAACTGTCTGTCGAATTCGGATGCCCCGTTCGCCCTCAGCGCCCCCTCCGGCTCATTCGTATATTGGCACTGATCACAGATTCGGTACCACAACGTGACGTGGTGAGCGTTTCTCTTGCCGGAATTGAACGGACTGAGGTCAACCGTAACTGTATCTTGCTCGCGGGGCACCGTAATTTCTCGCAGAGGTGTATTCCAAGGGTCAAGTACAAAGAATGACGCCTCCAGCGCTGGTTTATCAATCGCCGGTGAAATCGAATGTTCTCTTCTGTACTGGTTGACCACACCGGCGACCGAAGCGCCTGCAAGAAGTAGCAATATCGTGGCTGCCCCCACATAACGCCGAGTTGGGCGCCAACGAGAGGCTCCTTCCCATTTCCAGAACGCCCACAACGCCAGACTAATGAGAAGTCCGTAGCCAAGCACAGAGAGCTTCCAGTTAACGCTTACCACCCCGTTCCATTGCAGCAACGCGACGAGAGGGGTCGGCAGGCTGCCAAGAATTGCAACAAAAAGTGCCGTATCAAACTTCCTTTGGTGGTTCACGCCCGTAGATTTGTCTCTCCTTTCGGGCAGTGAACTCCCAGCAGTGGCGTCAGACCGGGCGACGTCTCTTCCAGAACGACGACTTAGTCTTGGGACCCTAAGAGAGGTGATAACGATGACTAGCAAGCAGAGCAGCCAGTCCACTAAACCGCCATACTCCTGTTTCATTCTTGATCTCAGATCTAATCCGAGAATACCTTCACAAGCACATGAGACTAAGGGTACCTCCGCTCGACGTGCAAGTGTCTAGTGCTCACAGAGGTAGGCGATGTGATCGATGACCTCGTTCACTCTGGGGTACCAACTCGGCGGGTGGCCCCCATCTCGATCATTGTATCGCCCGCTCCCAACCCTCCTCGGACGTGGGTGCCCCACGTCTCGCGCCTTGAGGCTGTTACGAAACTCGTTGATGAAATCGAGTGGGAAACATGGCGAGACGGGATTTTGTGGTGGGTAGCTGCGGTTGATTCATCGCCTGATCAGGTGGTCTGCAGAGCGTTTTTCAAGACCGCGC